>Ga0265336_10000011_pt1 | contig 275816 bp, 235 predicted proteins | sample 42119metaG_FD_193583 | JGI IMG/M metagenome (GOLD analysis project Ga0265336, IMG submission 193583) | Rhizosphere microbial communities from Carex aquatilis grown in University of Washington, Seatle, WA, United States - 4-21-19 metaG | ecosystem: Host-associated > Plants > Roots >... | reverse complement strand
CCTTGGGAATCGTCGGCAACGCGGCCGTCTTAGCGGCGATCGCCGCATTCTTCGTCTTCGTCTTGCTTGGCATACATGTTCCTGGTCGTCATGTTATGCCCCGCACACAAAATTCCTGACAGGCTCGACGAAGAGTGTTCCCGATCGAATGCGCGCCTTCGGCGTGCACCTGCCGTTCATCTACACGATTCCGTTCTGCGTCTGGTTCGACGACTGCCACGCCGCGGAGCGACACTACCACGACAGCTTCGCGAGCAAACGCATAAACGGCGAGTGGTTCGATTTGACCGAAGCCGATATCGAACTGATCAGGTCAGCGGCATAGCCCGGTGCACGCGCCGAATACATAGTTTGCGACTTTGGGGGAACCCCTCGAGCGCCCCGACTGCCCAGTGACCGAACCGCCGCTGGCACCGCAGATCCCACAAACAGTCGGGTCTTCACAGGCGTCCTGCCGCTCGGCTGACAGGACTTGGTGCGGCGGAAACAACCGACAGAGTCGCCGGCGTCTTGACCGTCTCGCCTAAACGGAGGTCGTGCACAGGCTCTCAACGCTGTCAATCTGCTCTAGCCCTCGAACGCCGGCTGGCGGCGGGCACTGCGTAGGCGAAGCGGAGCAAGTTCGAGACCCTGATCAGACCCTGCCAAGCGCTCATTGCCTGGAAATCGGGTGATCCGCGCCTGGCAGGATTCTTCGATCCCCGTAGGCTAGCAACATGCACCTGCTCCTCCACGTCCCCAACGCCTCAACCGAGGAACTTGAACGCGGCGTTGCCGTGGCGCAAGCCGTACTTGAGGCGGGTGAATCAAGCATACGCGCATACTGCCCAGAGGACGCCTGGCATGAGGCGACGGCGCTCAATGCCTTGGCCGAACTTGCCGCAGTCGAAGCATGTCTTGGCGGTGCAGCCGTCCCGCCTGGGTGCTGGCTGGAGCGCATTGCGCTTTGCTGAGCTTAGCCAGGCGCTGAATCGTCGTGACTCACTTCACTTGCCGTCGTCGTAGTTCGACACCTGTCGTCGCGGTTTACACAAAGAATGCTTGGGGCGAGTTCGCTCGCATCGTTGTGGCGCAATTCATTCGTGGGCAAATCGCACGTAGCGGGCTCCAATCTCAGAGCGGACGGGGGTTGAGCGCGTGCGGCTGCCATAGCCAGCGGTGGCCGACTGCGTCGGCGTTCATCACGATCCTGGCCAAGGGGTGGGGGGCTTGCCTTGTCGACCCACGCTACCACGACGTTCTCGCCGTCAAGGTCTGCGCGCTCGCATGCGCTCGCGCTGGCGACCTGCGGTCGTCTTCGAACCCTGACGGCTTGCGCTGCGTCGTGGTGCTCCGGTCTCGGGCAATCCCGCCCGACTCAGACCGGAGAATCATCATGTCGTCGTCCAATTCTTCTGCCGACGTTGTTCCCTCGAACGCGCTGCTGGTGCGCGATCGGGATGGCCAGTACCGCCAAGCCAGTGCCGACGAGGTCTTGCAGCGGGCCCGGCAGGTGCTGTCGCAGCGTGTGCGGCGCGGCGCCACGATGTCGTCCCCGCAGGCGGTCAAGGACTACCTGCGCCTGTCGATCGGGACGTTGGAGCATGAGATGTTCGCCGTCATCTTCCTCGACGCGCAGCATCGCCTGCTGGCGCTCAAGGAGATGTTCCGCGGCACGGTGTCACAGACCTCGGTCTACCCTCGGGAGGTCGTCAAGGAGGCGCTGGTGCTCAATTCGGCCGCCGTTGTCCTGGCGCACAACCATCCGTCGGGGTGCGCGGAGCCCAGCCGTGCCGACGAATTCCTGACGCAGTCGCTGAAGGCGGCCTTGGCGCTCGTGGACGTGCGGGTGCTCGACCACCTGGTCGTCACTGTCACTGAAGTCGTCAGTTTCGCGGAGCGCGGGCTGCTCTGATGCGTCCGGTTGCGGGGCATCCTGGCCCCGCCTTTTCTTGGCGTCCGGAGCGCTCCACCGCGAGTTGCGGTCGCTGCGTCGATGGCAAGGGCGCCAGCGCGCCGCTGGTGGACCGGCAAGCGCCGGGCGAGACGCGGCGATGGAGCGGCGCCGGAGAGCTCGACGGTGAACTCCTGAGAGGCTCTCATTCCGGGATCGCGCTAGAGTGCACCGGATGTGCAATCGCTACCATCCGCCCCGTTGGGACACGTTCTACGACGAGTTCCTGGCCATGCCGCCGGAGAACCTGCCGGCGGGCCCCATCTTTCCGCGGCGACCCGGCGTTTTCGTGCGGTCGCATGGCGAACTCGCCCGCGACGCCGTGGTCGGGCAGTGGGGCCTGATCCCGTGGTTCGCGAAGGCGCTGCCGCTCAAGTACAGCACCAACAACGCGCGCATCGAAACGGCACCCACCGCCGCCACGTTCAAGCAGCCCTGGGCGCGAGGTCAACGTTGCATCATCCCCGCCGCATCGTTCGACGAGCCCAATTGGGAGAGCGGCAAGAACGAGTGGTGGCGGTTCCGGCGCGCTGACGGGCGCGCGTGGGGCTTGGCAGGCCTGTGGAGCGAATGGACGAACCCGGAGACGGGCGAGCTGGTGCCCAGCTACACGATGTTGACCATGAATGCGGACACCCACCCGCTGATGCGTCGCATGCACAAGCCAGATCCAAAGCTGGCGCCGCACGAGCAGGACAAACGCTCCGTGATTGCCATCGACCCGGCGGATTGGGCCACCTGGTTGCAAGGCTCCCACGAGAACGCGCAGGCCTTGATCCGCCTGACGGCTGTCGAAGAATTCGATGCCAGGCCTGAAGACACACTCTGATTGAAGTTTCGGGCCTCGGCTGCGTCGCGGCGATTGCCGGCGACACCCGCTGCCCGGGATGTGGTCTGCATGGGGGCAGGCCAAAGTCTGCTGCGGTACACCGTGGCATCGCGGCGCGTTGCCGCGCCGCTGACGGTCAGTACGCGGGGACGAAGGCCGTCGACTGGCGGTAGTTGCGCTCGAAGTGCTCCAGGTAGACCGCCGCCAGCTTCGGATTGTTCCAGTTGACCAGCACGTTCTCGCTGTTCTTGTGCGCTGCGGCGTCGCTGTAGTTGAAGCTGCCGAGCTCCACTGTCTGGTGATCGGCAACGATCACCTTGTCGTGGTGGATCGCGTAGACGCGGATCGTCCGGACGTCGGCACCGGCGTTGGCGAGGGCGCCCAACGCCGCGCGCGCCTTGCCCGACCGATCGGCACTGACGTTGTCCTTCTCGTCGGCCACCAGGCGTACGACCACGCCGCGGTGGCGCGCGCGCACCAAGGCCTGGACAACCGGCACGCTGGTGAAACTGTAGGACAAGAGGTCAAGCTCGGTCGTGGCGGTATCGATGACCTTGACGACCAGGTGCTCGCTGCCCTCGTTGGGGCTGAAGGCGACTTCGACCGTTCCCGCAGCCGGCACGGTGTACGAGTTCGTGGACTGGTAGGCGCTGACCGCCTGATCGATGAGTGACTTGGACTTGCGGGCCTGGACGACCGGTGCGACGAGCGTGGCGGCCAGGGCGACGGCGATGATGGAGCGAAGCGGAATGGGCATGCCAGGATGCTACACACGGCCTGGCTCACCACGCGAGCCAGGGATGCTCCGGGAACGCACGACTTCGCAGCCTTCAAGGATGCGGCGTGCTAGCCGTGGCGTGCGCGTGGTCGATCCGCCGCGCGAGCGCGACGGCTGCCGGGTCAATGCGCAAGCGGCCCGCCGGCGAATCCGGCCGGTCCATGGGGGCCGGTGACCAGTGGTCGTCATCGACCCCGGTCTCGCGCATCCAGTGGACGCAGCCGCGAGCGGCATTCGCCTTGCAACACCTCTGGTCATTACGACGGCAGTCGGCCATGTACGGGTCGCCCCAGCACGGGCCGGCCCAGTGGACGCAGTACCAGCATGGGCGCTCGAGATCATTGGCGAGGTAGGACATGACCGGATGATGGCGGCGGGCTGGCTCAACCGGTGAGCGAATGGCGCGTACTCCCTATGCCGATGCCACGCGTGCAATGCGGCCATTGACGGAGATGAACTTCTCGCCGCCACTGATGAGCAGGAGCGCCTGTGAAGTGCGTCGCAGCGGCTCGACCGCCGCGCCAGTCGCTGCGCTTGGTGTCACGTCGGTCGCAGGGCCGCCGCTGCTCGTGGACTTGCCGCCGCCTCCGCTGCGCTGCGCCGACGGCCGACGTGGCAGCGCCTGCACCAGTCGTCCCACCGCGATCCCCCCACAAGCCCCGTCAGCGGGGTGAGGGGACTTGTGGGGGGATCTTCGAACGGTGGGCCGGGCAACTGGTTCACTGTTTTCCGCTGCAAGGTACCCCACCCATCCCCCACCCCTTCCCGTGAGGGAAGGGGCCATGCCCACCCCCCGCCCGCCCGTGGGCGGGAGCGAGGAGTCCGAGCGAGAGGATCAGTTTTCAGGGCTTCTGTTTCAAGGGCCCGGCTGACCGCTCACGCGAAGGAGTTTCATCATGGCCAACGTTCAAGTCTTCCAACGCCACGCGCACTTGGCGGGCGCGGTCAGGATCGAGCTCGTCAACGGGCGCGAGGGCAAGGTGGCCCGGGCGGTGCTGACGGCGATCAGCAACACGCGACGCGCCGGGCGGACGGCGAGCGACAGCCGCGAGGAGGAGTCGACCGCCATCCAGTGGACGCTGTGGGGCGCGCTGGCGGAGAGCGCAGCCGCTTACCTCGGCAAGGGCTCGCACGTGAACATCGTCGGGCGGGTGCGCAACAACAACTACGAGAAGGACGGCGAGACCGTCTACAGCCTGGCGTTCACCGTCGACGAAATCGACTACCTCGACAGCCGGGCCGATGCTGAAGTGCGGCGCGGCAGTGGGTCCACCCAGCGCACGGGCACCGATCGCAGCACCGCGGCCGGTGAAGAACGACCGCGCAAGGTTCGTCACGATCGCGCGTCCGCACTCACACACGCCTGAGTCCAACACGGGCGGGCGATCGCCTCGTCCCGCCCCTCCATCTTCATGTCCAGTTCGGAGGTTCCATCATGTTCGCCACTTCAACTTCCCCGTCGCCACGCCTGGCTGCCCGCTTCGGTCATGACGCGTTCGTTGTCCGCAGTGACGCCCCGCTGGTCGAAGACCAGATGCGCCGCGCCGCGCCATCCATCTTCGCCGAGGGCAAGCATTCCAGCCGGTCCGAGCGCTACACCTACATCCCCACGATCGACGTCCTGCGCGGGCTGCGCCAGGAAGGGTTCGAGCCCTTCATGGTGGCGCAAAGCAAGAGCCGCATCGAGGGCAAGACGGCGTTCACCAAGCACATGATCCGGATGCGCCATGCGGGGCAGGCCTTGGGCGGCGGCGCACGCACAGAAGCCAACGAGATCATCCTGATCAACAGCCACGATGGCGCGAGCGCCTACCAGATGCTGGCCGGCGTATTCCGGTTCGTCTGCTGCAATGGCCTGGTCGTCGGCGAGATGTCCAACGACATCCGCATCCCCCACAAGGGCAATGTCCAGCACGAAGTGATCGAGGGCGCATTTCGCGTCCTCGACGACTTCGGTGTCGTGCAGGAGCACACCGAGGCCATGAAGGCGCTGGCCCTGCAGCCCGCCGAGGAAATGGCGTTCGCGACGGCCGCGCTGGCCTTGCGCTTTGGCGAGCGCGCGGTGGAGGAGGGCGGTGGCCACGTGCCGGCACCGGTGACCGCGGCGCAGTTGACCGAGGCGCGACGCATGGAGGACGTTGGCCACAGCCTGTGGGCGACGTTCCAGCGCGTCCAGGAGAACGTGATTCGCGGTGGTCAACCCGGCCGCAGTGCGCAGGGCCGCCGCGTGCAGACCCGCCCCGTGGGCAGCATCGATCGCGGCGTGAGTCTCAACCGAGCCCTGTGGACGCTGGCCGAAGAGATGCGCAAGCTCAAGGCCTGAACAGCCAACGATGACTTTCCGCCGAAAGTCATCCCCTGGTGGGCGCCTGCCGTGTCCGAGGATGCGGCATGGCGCCCTTTCATGAATCCTCGACAAGGGCGCGCTTGCCGTCCGCCCCGAGCGCGCGGCCGGCGCGCGGAGTGCGGCTGGCACCCATCGAGGGCAGCCAGCCACACAGTGGCCCGCCTGTGTCTCGGTGTTGGGAGCTCACTTGTCCCGCCAGCGTTCCACGGCGCGACGGTTGCCTGGTTGTGATGCATTTGCATTACAATGTCCAAATGAAGACCGCCACTATTCCCGCTGTTCGCGTCGAGCCGGAATTTCGCACCAAGATGGAGGCCGTCCTGGCCGAGGGCGAGACCCTGTCCGAGTTCGTGGAAGCGTCCGTCCGGGCCGGCGTCGAGCGCCGTCGCGTCCAGGCGGAGTTCGTCGCACGCGGGCTGCGCGCGCGCGACGTCGCCCGGCAGACGGGCGACTATGTCGATGCCGACGTCGTGGTGGACGGGCTCCAGCGCAAGCTCGACGCCGCGCGTGCGCGGGCGGTCAAGAAGGCCAAGTGACCTTCCGGGTTCGCCTGACGCGCGAAGCCGAGTCGGATCTCGAGCGGCTGTTTGATTTCGTGCTCGAGCGCGAGCTGGCTCGCGCCGACGGTGACCTTACCTTGCCGGAGCGTGCAATTGCCGCGCTACGCGCAGGCATCGCGACGCTCAAGGCTTCCCCGTTCACCTGCCGCAAGGCGGGCCAGAGTCCGTTCCTACGGGAACTGGTGGTCTCGTTTGGGCATTCTGGCTATGTCGCCCTCTTTGAGGTCGACGACGCCACCACGGTCACCGTCCTGTCCGTGCGCCACCAACTCGAGGATGACTACCACTGACGAGTTGTCAGACTGGCGTCCGGACTTCAGCGTGGCCAGAGATATGCAACGATTGCCAACGTGGAAGCGGACGCAGTGACGGCCGTTGCCGCATGCGTCAACCAGAGCTCCCACGGGTGGTCGAGTCGCTCGACCTGGCGGGCAATGACACTGACAAGTTGCTGAATGCGCGGATCGACCCGTGAATCGAACAGTTGGTTTGCCGCCTTCGCCATTGCCTTCCCTTGTGTATCAATTGCGAGGCGCGTGGCTTCATCCGTGCGTGCCAGGATGTGCTTGACCGTCTGCACCTTGGCTCTTTCGGTGAGTTCGCCAACCTGGCTTGCGAAGGCGGTCAATTGGTCGACCAGTTGAGCGTGCGCACCGATCAGGCCATCGTGAGATTCGATGTTCACAACTCGCAACGCTTCGGCCCGATCGAGCAGCCGAGCCAGGTCGACCAAGACTTCGGTGAGCAATGCCTCCTGTATCGTGCTGGTGGGGTTCATGGCGCGCTGCCTATTGAAGCATTTGGCCTGGGGTCGTCCGGATGAAGTCGCAGTGCCTCGAAACAGGCATCGAGTTCGGGCACCACTCCTGAGGCGAGCCTGCGTGTCGCTAGCTTGCGAGCGAAGGCGATTCTCTCCGCTGTGACGCCGGTTGTGGTAATGAGTGCCTTGTAGTCCGTCTCGTCTCGAGACAACGTGGCCAGATCAAGGTTGGTGCCCTTGACTCGCTCGTAGATCTCGTTGGAGCCAATCCAGCAGTTCAGATCTGCCTGAGCAATCGGATGCTCGGCGATGAACTGGAGCAGCGTTTCGAAAGACTGCGCGATCTGGCGTTCGTGCCGCACCATATTGAACGTAATCTTCAATCGTGAAGACGTCACGCCAATATCTGCCAACTCCGCAAGCGTGGCAATCGTGTCCTGCTGTTGCTTGAGCGCGCTGACTGTGGGAACGACGAAGAAGTCGAACTCTTCCTGGCTGCCCTTGTACTTGCGCATCAATCCCATCAGCTCTTCCACGTTGCTCGCCCCGATGTCGACCACGACGTTGTCCACTGTCTGCATGTACTCCTGAAGCACGGCGAATTGATCGGCCCGCAGCGCCGAGGCTCGCCCATCGCCCGCGTTGATGCTTTCCACGACGATGAGCTTGGCCCCGCTGATCCGCGGCACCAGTAGGTGCCGAGCGACGGTGCTCTTTCCGACGTTGCCGGAGAAGTTAATGACGGCGACCTTCATAGCTGCCACCTGTAGGAAATCAGTGCAGCGCGCGGGACAGCGCGGTGGGGGAATCTGCGGCGTCGGGTTCCGATGCATGCACGGCTGGGTGAAGGCTTCGAAGAGGGCGGCGACGACGAATCGGCGGGATCGTCGTGCGAACCCGGTTGCGCCACGGAGGCATCGGAGCAACTGGCTGCCACATCGCTGACGACCTTTGAATGGCGCCCGACATGCCTTCCGCACTCACGCTTGACGGTGCTTGTGCTGACGTGTACGCCCACCTCCGCCGGGGCCTCTCGGATCGCCCGATAGGAATAGCCCACACCATGCAGGCGAACAATCTCCTGTTCGAAGTGCCGGGCTTTACGCTTGGCGTGACCAGGCGGGCCTTTCGGGTTGAGCATCATCACTTTGCTCCGTTGTTGGTGATGATGAAGTTTTGAGCCGATTGGAACTACCGCGAGCGATGATTTCGGACCAAAATTCATCGAAGTTTGATCGCGGGCTGCGCTCGTCGGTGGTGTGGGGCGCTTACTCACGGCATCGAACAGCCGGAGGCGTCGCGCCACTCATTTTGATTTCAGGTCGGCCTGAGGGATCAGCGGGTTCGTGATGTGGCTCTTCACGAAATCCGCGGCAAAGTCTCGTGCACTGAGACCTGGCGGCAGGCACGTCGGTCCACTCGCTCCCTGAGATTGCGAAACCTTGGCCTCGACGTGCCTGGCGATGCGCTGGGACGCCGTCGTCTGTTGTGCAGCGGAGCGCCGTGCCTCCCGTAGAACTGTGGCCACGCTTACTTCAACGCCAGCGTTCGATAGAGACCGGCGAATCGCCTCGCAGCTGTAGCCCTCGGCGTAAAGGCGACCAATCTCAGCAGTGAATGCGCGCGCCTTTCGATTGGTTCGACCTGGGGGATCCGTCGGGATGAGCATGGCGGTTTCTCCTTCACAGGTGTCATTGTTAGCTGCCAGGGCTCGTCAGTTTCCGACGAATTCTCGTCAAGATTCATCGGCTTCCAACGGTACTGAACGGTTCCAAACGCTTGACGCTCACTTTGAAATCACATTCCAACGAACTGCGCCGGAAGCACTGCACTTCCACAGCACTTTGCGGTCACTTTCCAACGCTTCCACATCACTTTGAAGGTACCTTCAAAGCACGCCGCGATGAATTTCGGCCAAAAATCATCGGATGTTCCGCTTGAATCCAGAGCAATACTGAATGCATTGGTGAGTGCAGGATAGGCTTTGCGCTGGCAAATGGCCGACATGTCGGTTGAGGGTTCGATTGCACGCTTGGCGCGTCGGCACGTGAGGAGCGCTAAGAGAGTCGAGCGATGCGCCTGCCGCGTATCCAGAATGTACGGGTCATCCGGATCCGCAAAGCCAAGCAGACGAACGGCGTCGACATGCCCGATTTACGCCGGGACTACCCGGATGCATCGCGAGTCGTTTGGGCAGCGCAGAAATGAAATCTTCGCTGGAGTTGAATGTGCTTCCGTCAATCCAGTGAGCGAAGTCGCTATCGGCCGGAGAAGGTCTCGTCCGATGTGATGCCGCAGCGCATGCTTGACTGCGGCCTTGTACCTGGAGCAGACGGCCGGCTCCGCTGGCCGGGGGGCGGGTTCCGTTGCATAGCAGTACTCCCTGCTCGCGCTTGCAAAGGTCCGGTTCTCAGACTAGGCGAGTCTGCCTGGCACGGGACACTGAATGAGGACCTGTCGGCTCGTCGCCAATTGCAGTCGATGTCCGCACTCAAATCGAGATTCGCTTGCTGATCCGGGAATGATCGACTGGGCATCCCTTCGTCTGGCCGTCACTCGTGGAGCCTGCGTCAACGGGCATCGAAATGGGATATGTGGCGCACCTGAGTTTCGCCAGAAGGATCTCGTTAGCGCAACGCGATCGCTATCGATGCGACGTGGAGCGCTTCCAGTTCTTCCGTCCAAATGTTCAACGCTTTGGAAGCGGACACGAGCGCAACGTAGGCGTCATCCGCATGCAACAACGTAGCGGTAGTGGCTGCATAAGCTGCATTTGGCTGCGACTCCTTGAGCAAGTCTTCCAACTGGCGCAGGAATCGATTCTTAGAAGACGTGCGTCGGTTTGCCTTGAACGTCTCAAGTCGCTCGCCGGCAACTAACAGCATCTCATGAAGCTGCTCACCGATACGGAAGCGGCTTAAAACGACGCGACCAGAATTGTTCAGGTCCAGGACTTCAATCGACTCTTGGCCTTTCGGTGTCTTGGATTTCAGTCTGTAATTCAGCAGCAAGAAATGCGCTGACGGCTCATCGTCGTACGGGTTGACGATCGGGTCAAGAACCACATCGTGTGAAAGCTTCTTCCCATTGCAGCGTCGGCACGCTGGCAAGAGGTTCTCCCACTTCATTACGTCGTCATCGTACTTATCTTTAAATTTGAAGTGCTCCACTTCCATGTACTTGCTTTCTTCGCCAAGGGCGCACTCGCAGAAGGCGCACTTGCCGAAGCTGGTCTTGAGTAGAGCTTCCTTCAATTCATGGATGTGCCATACGGATTCTCCAGTGTCTTTGAACTTCTTGGTGAGTTCAGCGACCTCGGCGGCGCCAAGGCATGCGGGAGCTGCTCCTTTTGTCAGCTTAATCATCGTGGCTAACCCCAACACCGGCGAGCTGAAGCTTCAATATCTTGCGCAACGGATTGCGCGGATGTAGGGCGGGATCAAGCTCATTGAAGGCGGCTGTTGCACCCTCGATGTTGTCTGCGTCAACTGCTCTTTCAAAAGCGCTCATGCGACTGTTGAAGAAGTCGGTTCGCGTGTCGCCCATCCCCATAACATCGGTGAGCACCTCATCGACCGTCCAGCCTTTGAAGCCATGCGGAGTCTCCGGCAATTCCCTTGGTGAGACAAATCCGTCCTTCGACTCCAACGCGATGATTTGGCTACGCTCGGCGCTCTGAATTACGTGTGCACTGTGAGTCGTAACAATGAATTGAATTTTCGGAAAAACCTCGGTCAAGACACCGGCGATTTTTCCCTGCCAATCCGGATGAAGGTGAAGTTCGATTTCATCGATCAATACAATGGCCTCGATTTCCTCCACCTTAGTGTGTTTGAAACGAAGCTCCAATTCCTTGATGATCCCAAGGAGCATCACCAAACATGACTTGAATCCTGACGAAAGGTACTCGTGAACGATCAATCCACCTGGTGTTTTGACGAAGATGTCTAGAGAGCCTGCGTCAACGTGAGAGAACGTGAATGCCTCATTCAATTTTGAGAAGCAACGCTTTGCCAGCTCGAAGTTCGCGAGCTGTTCTGCTGACATTGCCTTGTCTTTGGTGGAGTAAAGATCGCGGTTGACAAACCAGCTCTTGATGTCATTCGACGAGATGCCGTTCTTGACGTTTTCGATGAGGTCGTGGCTACTCTTTTCCGTATCCTTCTTTACGGCATCAAGCGCTTGGTAACTGAATAGCCGCCCAGTCTTGAGAGAAAGGATGTATCCGGCCTTCTCATGATTGCCGAAAGGCTCGGATTGACGCAAAGGCTCGTGGCAGTTCACCTGAAGCCTGACTACCGATGGCGTCTCGCCATCCTTCAGGCCCGTTTCGATCATCCCTTTTAGGTCGGCCCCTTCTTCCACGCGAGCTCGACTCTTTAGAACAGAGGTGGCACCAGCTGAAAACGAATGAGCGCAGCATTCGAGAACAGTGGTCTTACCTATTCCGTTGGGTCCGCAAAGGATGTTCATCCGCTCGTCGAAGCGGAGGTGCAGATTCTTAATGCCCGCGACGTCTTTGACCGCGAGAGTCTGAATTTTCATAGGTGTCCGGCCCGTGGCCGCAGAAGTGCAAAGTGCCGGCATGGTAATCCGAGACGCCCTTGAACGGACATTCGACGAGCTAGCAGATGTTCAGCTCCCCAGCGTCGGCAGCGCCCGCCGGATGCACCCATCGAGCGCGACCCACGGCCACAGCTCGCCAAGAGCGGCCGTTGCAAGAATCCGCTCCAGCGCACTCTCCGCTGTCCTGCATTAAAAAGCCGGACTTGGTGTCGAACGTCGCGAGGACTACTAGCAGCGGGAGCCATCGTTGGCCTCACTGAGCTGAACTTCCGTTTCAGTCTGGTAAAGCCGACGGCGTTACCGGCACGCCGAATCCCTGTACCCTCTTAACACTGAGAGCGCTCGCGTCGGTAAAGACCTGGAGGACGCCACGATCAATTGCTGCCACTCCAGTGGCATTTTCGAGCTGTGGTGCACTGCCATATCAAGAACGCGACCGTCTTCGACGCAGTCGCAGAGGCCACCATGCTACTGGATCTGCCACAAAGCGCCGATGTGCTCCGCCGACGGCAGCCTCTGCACCGAAAGGCGTTGAAATTCCACGCCGCTCAGTGGTAGGGGTGAAGGCCGGGCCGCCGGAGGCAGACAGCCCAATTGACTCCTACGTAGTGGCACGAGATGAAGGTTCGCGCCGAGTTTGCATAGTGCATGTCGGATTCCGAGCGCGGAATCCGTTATAGAGCAGCAAGAGGCCGCCCGAGCCTCCCTTGGCATCGGCGTCCCAGTGGCTCACCTCATGCGCTTGGGGCGGGGCACGATCCCCTTCAGCCGGACCCGAGACCCATTTCTCACAAACGGCCGCCTTCGGTAGGCGGCACGCCATAGAGCACCGGACGATCTGTAGAATTTGTCCATCCTTTTGAAAAGAGGCCACATGGCCAAGGGAAGCAAACCACGGGACGGCGCGACGACGCAGCCGAACCTGGCGAAGGAGGAATTGCCGAGTGCGCGCTTGCGCATGCACGCCGCATCGCGCGGCCTGCGTCGCCGCGAATGATTGCGATGCTGGACGCGACGCCGTCGCCGCAGCCGGTCAATCGGCTGCTGTGGATGGCGGCCGCGGCCGGCGCGGAAGCCGAGGTGCGCCTGCACATCGCGCGCGGCGACTACCTGGAATGGACCGACAAGCGCGGCCTCACGCCGTTGATGGTCGCCGCGTCGCGCGACCGCGCGAAAATATGCACGTTGCTCCTGGAGGCGGGAGTCGACGCGTCGGCCCTCGATGCCGGAGGCCGGGACGCGCTGACGATCGCGCGCGCTGCCGGAGCGCTTGCTGCTGCCGACGCGATAGCGCGATGGGTTCCACAGGGGGCCATCGCGCCGACGATCGACGCCGGAGCTTCCATCTCGATCGAGCCGATTGGCCGCCTTGCCCAGATCGCGTCGATGCCTGGCGGCGCTCGGGAAGGAGCGAGTGAAGTCGCCGCCGGGCGCATAGCGTCCAGCCTCGAAGAGGACGAACCCTTCGAAGCCATCTTTGGAGACTGGGAGCCGGCTGAGCCCGCGCAAGCTCCGCCGGACGCGCCGGAGTTCGCGCGCATGGAGACGCTTCGCCAGCGACGCATCGGCCGACACCAAGCGATCGACAGCAGGGCCCCATGGGACGTGGCGGATGCGCCGGAGGAGCGCCTCGAGGACCTCTTCGGCGACTGGGAGGCGGTGGAGACGACAACGCCGCCGGCGAACAGACCAGACCTCGTCCAGATCGAAGCGCTCCGGCAGCGACGCATTGTCGAGCACGCGCCGATCGACGACAGCGCCGCGTGGGACGATTTAAAGGTCGACCTGCCTGAATTTTCGAAGCCCCTTCCACGCGCCGATGATGCGGATTTCCAGTCGGGGATCAGGCGGCTCGCGCTCCTGGCACTGCGCGAAGGGAGCGTCCCGCGCCTCTCGATCGAAGACTTGCTCTCCGAACGCGGCGACGCGGAGATGCGCGACCTCGTCGCGGAGCAGCAGCTCCTGGTCATGCTCGGCGAGCTGGGGGCCGCCGCGGACGATCGCTTGGCCCACCAGGTCGGCGACGATTCCTTCGAGGTCTTCGTCGATCCGATCGAATCCGTTGCGGAAGGACAGGAGGTCGACGAGGCGCTGGCATTTTTCGAAGACCTGCGGTCGGGCCGCAATGATCCGCTGCGGATCTATCTGCGGTCGGTCGGCAACAGGCCGTTGCTCAAAGCGGAACGCGAGGCCGCCCTTGCGAAGGCAATGGAGGCAGCGATCGAGCGCGCGCTCGACGCCCTGGCTTTCTGGCCTGCCGGCCTGCGCGCGCTGCTCGACTCGGCCGCCGGAGCAGCGGCGAGTCCTGCCGCGCTTGGGTCGATCGTCGCGACCATGCGCGAGGAGGCCGAAGCGGAGCCGGACGTTGGCGAATCGAACGAGCAGCCCGTCGCGACATCGGCAGAGGACGAGGACGAGGACGACGAGGCAGCGGCGTTCGTTGCCGAGCCCATGGGATCGATAGCCGACGCTTTGGAGGCGTTTGCGGCCATCCGCGACATTGCGGAGGCGCCTGCGGGTGGTCCGGGACGCGGCGATCGGATCCGCGAACGGCTCGGAGCGCTTCGGTTTCGCAGGCCCTTCCTCGCCAAGCTGGCAGATTTTGCTTCCGACGATCACGGCGCCGAAGCCACCGCCTACCGCGCCGCGATTTCCGACTTGATCGCGAGGCGTGACGAGATGACGCGCGCCAACCTCCGCCTGGTCTATGCGGCCGCTAAGCGCTACGTCTACACCGGCGTCCCCCTCGACGATTTGATCCAGGAGGGCAACATCGGCCTGCTCAAGGCCGTCGATCGCTTCGATTGGCGCAGAGGATTCAAGTTCTCCACGATGGCCATGTGGTGGATCAAGCAGCAGATCAGTCGCTCCGTCGCGGACACGGCATTCCTGATCCGCCTACCAGTGCACGTCCATGAGAAGACGTCCAAGCTGCGCAGCCTGGTGGAGGCTTTCGAGCGCGCGAACGGCCGCGAGCCGACCGACGCCGAGCGCGCGGGGCTGCTGGGCGTCTCAGCGCCGAAGCTGCACACGCTTGCGCGCCCAGCGTCGGAGCCTTTGTCGATCGAAGATGCCGAGGCGCTTGGGGCCTTCGATTTGGATGCGGAAGCGGATCCTATGGACGCGCTCGCGGACCAGCAGATCGAACGACTGGTGTCCGAGAAGATCTCGACACTCAAACGCAGGTCGGAGTTGGTCGTACGCATGCGCACGGGAATCGGCGTCAACGAAGCGCTCACCCTCGAACAGGTCGGCCTCGCATTCGAGGTCACTCGCGAGCGGGTCCGCCAAATCGAGGCGAAGGCCATGCGAACCCTTGCGTCCGTCCGCTCGCGCGAAGAGCTCGCGATCGCGACAGGCCGGCCGCCTCCCAATCGGACATCCGTTGCGCCAGGCGACAGTGAGGAAGACGGTGACGAGGGCGACCAGAGCGAAGGCGGCGAGGCCGCGCCCATATTGTCCGATGCGGCAGGCAGATCGAAGACAGAGCAAGCTCCAAAGGAGGTCGCCGCGAGCGGCGACCCGGCCGACCCGGACGCGCTCGAGCCCTCCATGCGCGGCATCTTCGAAGCGGCTCGCGAGCTCGGGCTCGACGTGGAAGTCGGGTTCGAAGACAGTCGCGCGCGCGTCTTCGTGGCGGAATTCCTGCAGACGGATCGGCACCGTCGCAAGCTGGTGCGCGACATGCTGCAAATGGGCTTCGTCCGCGAGCCCGGGAAAGGATATCGGAGATGAGTTCGACGCGGGAGGCGCCGCCAAGGGCAGGCGCCATGCTCGAAGCCTTGCGCGGGCTCGGCTATTCGACGGGCGCGGCGATCGCGGACGTCATCGACAACAGCGTCGCCGCCGGCGCGAAGAACGTCGAGGTTCATTTCGCTTGGGACGGCGCGCTCAGCCGCGCCAGCATCCTCGACGACGGCCGCGGCATGGACGACGCCGAGCTCGAAAGCGCGATGACGCTGGGCGACAAGAGTCCGCTCGACGATCGCGCTGCGGACGATCTCGGCCGATTCGGCATGGGCTTGAAGACTGCGTCGTTCTCGCAATGTCGGAGGCTGACGGTCTCGTCGCTCAAGGGCGGCGCCATGTCCTGCCTGCGTTGGGATCTCGACGAACTCGCCAAGGATCCCGGCGGCGGCTGGCTACTGTTCGAAGGTCCGGCCGATGGCTCGGAGGCATTCGCGGCGCTTCCGGCCGGCCGCGCCGCGGGCACGCTCGTGCTGTGGGAGGCGATGGATCGGATCGTGACCAAGGCGTTTTCGCCGGATCATTTCCTCGATCTCGCCGACGACGTCGAGCGCCACCTCGCGATGGTCTTCCATCGCCTGATCGAGGGGCCGCGCCCGAAGCTGCGAATCTCAATCAACGGTCGCCCCGTGGCCCCTTGGGATCCCTTCATGTCCGGGACGTCCTGGGAGTCGCCGTTGGCCAAGCGTGACACCGACGCGGGCGTGGTCGCCGTGCGTTGCCACGTCCTCCCCCACAGAGACAGGCTGACGGAAGCCGAGTTCGAGCTTCACGGCGGACCGGCGGGCTGGGCCGCCCAACAGGGCTTCTATGTCTATCGCAACGAGCGCCTCCTGGTCGCCGGTGGCTGGCTGGGCCTCGGTCAGGGGCGGGCCTGGAACCGCGAGGAGGCGTATCGCCTTGCGCGCATCCGTCTCGACATCCCGAACACAGCCGACGCGGCGTGGAAGATCGACATCCGCAAATCGACGGCCAGGCCGCCGGTCTCGCTGCGTCCGTGGCTGACCAAGCTGGCGGAGAACACGCGCGACCGCGCGCGCAACGTCTTCGCCTATCGCGCGAAGCCTCAAGCCCCGAGAGGCGCCGAGGCCATCGAACTCGCATGGCGCGCCGAGCAGAGCAAGGCTGGCCTGCGCTACCGCGTCGACGAGAAGCACCCGGCTGTCGCCGCCGTGCTCGAAGCCTGCGCGGGACAAGCCGACCTCGTGCGGGCCATGATCCGAGTGGTCGAGGAGACCGTGCCGGTGCAGCGCATCTGGCTCGACACGGCGGAGAATAAGGAGACGCCGCGCACTGGCTTCGCCGGCGAGCCCGGCGCGGAAGTGCAGAAAGTCTTGAAGACTTTGTTCAAGGACATGGTCACGCGACGAGGCATGGACGAGGAGCGCGCCCGAGCGAAGCTCCTCGCGACCGAACCATTCCAGGACTACGCTGCGCTCGTCGGCGCGCTGCGGATCGATCCATAAGAAACCCGAGGAGAGACATGCCATTCGACCCAGGCAGGCAGGCGAAAGTCATAGCGCTCGCGCAGATCCTGTTGCGCGACGAACCCGACGAGACGAAGCATTCGCCCAGTGCCATCGCCGACACCGTGCGCCTGGCCGCGATGACCGCGAAGGTCGCTCCCGACGACTTCGACGAGGCCGAGGCCGTGGCGGAGCTGGTGCGCAGGTTCAGCCAATTCGTGCCGAACGACGCGGCTCTGAGCGACCCCGACGATCACGACGACTGGCTCGACTCGGCCAAGAAGAAGAATTGGCGCTACTGGCAACGGCTGCAAAGCTATCTGGAACGCTCGCTGCCGGTCGACGTCGTTGACGCACTCGACCGCTCCACCGACGGCATCCTCGGCGAGCTCGAAGATCCGACAAAGCCCGGGCGTTGGGATCGCCGAGGGCTGGTGGTGGGCCACGTCCAGTCGGGCAAGACCAGCAGCTACTCCGCTCTGATCTGCAAGGCCGCCGACGCCGGCTACAAGATCATCGTCGTGCTCGCGGGCATGCACAACAACCTGCGCTCGCAGACGCAGATCCGGCTCGAGGAGGCGTTCCTCGGCTACGAGACATCGCCGAACCGCGACCCGGGCAACCCGCTGGGCGTGTTCTTCGAGGACCGCGACCCGAGCATCCATCCGCACTGCGCGACGACTCGCGAAGACAACGGCGACTTCAACACAGCCGCGGCCAAGCGCTTCTCGATCTCGCCCGAGGAGCGACCCTGGCTGTTTGTCGTGAAGAAGAACAAGACCGTCTTGAGCCGGCTGCTCAAATGGATGCAGAGCAACCATGTCGCTGACGGCGTCGACGCACAGGGCCGCAAGATCGTCAACAAGCTGCCGCTGCTTGTCATCGACGATGAAGCCGACAACGCGTCGGTGGACACCGGCGAGCAGGAGTTCGTGGACGGTGTGCCCGACCCCGAGCACGAGCCCAAGGCCATCAACAGTCTGATCCGCAAGATCCTGAACACGTTTGCGAAGTCGGCTTACGTCGGCTACACCGCGACGCCGTTCGCCAACGTGTTCATCCATCGGCGCGGCGAGACCGACGACGAAGGCGACGACCTGTTCCCGCGGTCGTTTATCCGCAACCTGGCCGCGCCGTCGAACTACGTCGGCCCTGCGCGCGTCTTCGGTCTGCGCGGCCCCGGCGGGGCACGTGTCGGCGGTTTGCCCTTGACGCGCGAGATCGACGACCACGCCGACGCGGAAGGTGGCGGATGGATGCCGGCCAAGCACGACAAGACACACGTCCCGAAGCATGGCGGGGAGGAGAGTCTGCCCGCATCGTTGCGGGAGGCGATCCAGTCGTTTGCGCTCACGTGCGCTGCCCGAGCCTGCCGCGGGCAGAAGGCGAAGCACTGCTCGATGCTCGTGCACGTGACCCGGTTCACCGCCGTGCAGAACGAAGTCCGTCTGCAAGTCGACGACTACGTCAAGCGCATGAAGCAGCGGCTGACGCGCAAGGTCGACCACGAGGACCTTCTCGCCGAGCTGCGCGACCTTTGGGAGACGGACTTCGGGCCCACGACTGCCAAAGTCTCTAGGGTGCTGACGGCAGGCGACGGCGAGGCAGTGGCGACGCCGTGGGCCGACATCGAGGCGGCGCTGCCGGACGCCCTGGCCGACATCGTCGTCAAGACGATCAACGGATCGGCAAAGGACGCCCTCGACTACGTCGAGAAGGAAGCCACGGGGCTCAAAGCCATCGCCATCGGCGGCGACAAGCTCGCGCGCGGCCTCACGCTCGAGGGGCTGACCACGAGCTACTTCATCCGCACGACCAAGATGTATGACACGCTCATGCAGATGGGCCGCTGGTTCGGATACAGGCCCGGCTACCTCGACCTCTGCCGCCTCTACACGACGCCGGATTTGATCCGTAGCTTCGGGCTAATTGCCGACGCCTCGGAGGAGCTGCGCGAGGAGTTCGACGAGATGGTCGCCGTCAAGGGCAAGCCATCGAGCTATGGCATCAAGGTCGCGTCGCATCCTAGCCTGCTCGTCACCGCGCCCATGAAGATGCGCTCGGCCAAGACCATCAAGCTGTCGTATAGCGGCGTGATGGCGCAGACCGTGGCGTTTCTCAACGACGAGGCCTCCCTCAAACACAATCTCGGTCAGGCCGACCAGCTCTTCGCCGAGCTCGGCGACCCGGACGAGTCGGCGCCGACGCGCGTCCGGCCGACGCGACCCGACACCTTCCCCCGTTCGCATATGTGGCGGAACGTGCCTTCCGACACTGTGGTCAATTTCCTTCGCGACTACTCGACCCCATCGGGCGTCGAGCGAGCGAACGGGCCGGTGATTGCCGAGTTCATCCAGAAGATGAACGCCGAGGGCGAGCTCGGGCTGTGGACGGTGGCGCTGATCGCGGAGGGAAAGCCAGGAGCCGACTACACCTTCGCCAACGGCATCAAGGTCGACACGATGCCGGGTCGGGGCGCCAACACGGTCGAGGGGCGCTATTCGATTGGAACGCTGACCGACCCGGCCGACGAGGCGATCGACGTCGACGGCCCTGGCTGGGACAGGGCCCTCGCGTTGGCGGTCTCTCACTGGGAGCGCGACCCTGCCCGAGGCCGCGACACTCCCCCGACCGCCCCCAACGGCCGAGCACTGCGCGAGCTGCGCTCGGTCCAGCAGTCCGGCGACGCGTCGCGGGGACTGCTGCTGGTCTACCCGATCTCGCCGAAGGACGTGGCTGGAGCGCTGCCGGCGGGATGGGACAAGCCGGTGATCGGCTTCGCGGCCAGCTTCCCCGCCAGCGGCCTCGACGTCTCGGCCGAATACAAGGTCGACCACCTGCTGTGGGAGGAGCAATATGGCGCGGCCGAGTGACGAGCTCGCCATCGCCTGGAGCTCGCTCGTGGGCGCCGACGACGGGTCCGAAGGCTGGCGCAGCGCGCCGGTCTCGCGGCACGGGGCGATCCTGCTGCATGCCGGGCGCCGCTTCCCCGGCGGAGCGGAGGCGTTGCTCGCGCGCTTCGGCGTCGCCACGCTTCCCGCCGCGACGAAGCTGCCCGAAGGCGCTGGCTTCCGGATCGAACGCGCCAACCCGAAGGATGACGGCGTCGCATGGCTCGCGCTCACGCGCAAACCCGACGGTAGCGCCGAGCTCTTCGCCGCCATGGCGCGCGACATCGCCGACGCCCTCGACGCGTGCCCGGTCGCCGACGAGGCCAAGGGATTGGCGACGCTGCTGGGTCGCGTTCGAGCCTGGCAGGAGTTCATGCGCAAGGGCGCGGCGCCGCTGGAGGCCGAGGCCGAGGTCGGGCTCTTTGGCGAACTGGCGGCGCTGCGGGCGATCATCGAGGCGGGCCTCGAGCCCGCCGCCGCGTGCGAGTCTTGGCGCGGCCCGCTTGGAGGCCTGCGCGACTTCGAGATTGGCACCGGCGGGATCGAGGTCAAGAGCACGCTGTCGTCGCTCGGCTTCCCCGCGCGCGTCGGCGCGCTCGAACAGCTCGACGACTCGGTCCGGCAGCCGTTGTTCGTCGCTGGGATGCGGTTGCGTCAGACCGCCTCCGGCTCTTCGCTGCCTGACGCCGTCGAGACCCTGCGCGACATCGTGGCCGGCGAGCAGGAGGCCGAGCGGCTGCTGGCCGAGCGCGTGATCGCGGCTGGATACTTCGACGCGCACGCTGGCCAATACGCCCGGCGCTTCGAGCTGGCGGAGTGCCGCGTCCTTCGCGTGGCCGAAGGATTTCCCAGGATGACTCCATGGTCCGTTCCGGCTGGCGTCACTCGCGCCTCCTACGACATCGACCTCGACAAGGCCCCCGGCCAGGTGACCTCGGTCGCCGAGGCCCTGAAAGAACTGAAAGCGCTGTGACATGGAATTGAAGAACTTCTTGACCGAGACCCAGCAGGACGTGCGCTCGCAGCTCGACGACGGCCAGCCCATCGCCGAGACCGCGTTCACCGAGATCGTCATGCAGCACATGGCCGACATTGGCATGACCTCCGATCCGCAGCCAGCGCACTTCTCGCGCAAGATCGGAACCGCGAACGTTCGCCTCAGCGGCTACTCGGTATCCGAGGAGCAGGAGTGCCTCGACCTGTTCGTGAGCCTTTACGAGGGCTACGACGAGCTTACGCCGGTGCCCGATTCGGAGACGAAGATCGCAGTTGAGCAATGCCTGCGCTTCCTGAACCTGTGCGCCGAGGGCAAACTGGCCTCAAAGCTCGACCCATCGGACGAGATCCGCGTCCTCGCCGAGAGGCTGCGCTCGGTCTACGACGACCTGGAGCAGATCCGCATCTACGTGCTGACCGACGGGGTGGTCAAGACGACGCAGTTCAAGCCGCGTGAAATCGCGGGCAAGACGGTCCATCTCGAAGTCATGGACATCCAGCGGCTGCACCGCCACTGGTCCGAGGGTAAGCCGCGCGACGAACTAGTAGTCGACTTCAACGACGCCGTAGGCGCTCCGCTTCCCTGCGTCTACGTTCCCGGCGATGGCGAGGACTACGACTACGCGCTGACGGCGATCCCGGGCGAGGCGCTGCGCTCGCTGTATGAGAAGTTCGGCGGCCGGCTCCTGGAAGCCAACGTGCGCTCGTTCCTCAGCGTCAAAGGCAAGGGTGTGAATGCAGGTATCCAGTCGACGCTTCGCACCCAGCCCGGCCGCTTCATGGCCTTCAACAATGGCATCGTCATGGTCGCCGACGAGATGCGGCTCGGCGACGCCGGCGGCGGTGCGGCCGGCATCGCCTGGCTGCGCGGCCTCCAGATCGTCAACGGCGGCCAGACGACGGCGTCGCTGTATTTCGCCAAGAAGAAGTTCTCCGACATCGACCTGTCGAAGGTTCGCGTCCCGGCGAAGATCATCGTCATGAAGACGCTGGATCCGACCATGGAGGAGGCTCTGGTTTCCGACATCTCGCGCTACGCCAACAGCCAGAACGCGGTCAAGCAGTCGGACCTGTCGGCGAACAAGCCGTTCCACGTCGCCGTCGAACGCCTCTCATTGTCGGTCTATTGCCCCGACATGAAGAGCCGTTGGTTCTACGAGCGAGCCGCGGGCAGCTACAACACCATGCTCGCGCGCGAAGGCACGACGCCAGCCAAGACCAAGGCGCTGAAAGAGGCGATGCCGCCGGCTCGCCGAATCACCAAGACCGACCTCGCCCGCTACGTCACGGCGTGGAACATGCGGCCGGACGTCGTCAGCAAGGGCTCGCAGAAGAACTTCGAGGACTTCATGGATACGATCTCGGGCGCCAACGGTGCTGAGCCGAAGGAGCCCGACGTCGCCGCCTACAAGGAGATGATCGCCAAGGCGAAGATCTACCGGGACGCGCAGAAGCTCATCCGCCCGATGTTCCCCGCCTTCCAAGCGAATGTGGTCGTCTACACGATCTCGCTTCTGGCGCAGAACCTCGGCAGCCGCATCGACTTCGGCAAGGTCTGGCTCGGCCAGGGCGGATCCAAGCAGCTCATGGAGCAGATCGCGACATGGGCGCGCGAAGTCAACGACGTGCTCCACCGCACGGCAAACGGCCGGATGGTCTCCGAGTGGGCGAAGAAGCCTGAATGCCGCGAGGCCGTGCTTGGGGCCAGCTACTCGGCGCCAGCCGCGGACATTCCGGAAGCCAGCTAGTCCAACAGTGGGCGCGCCGCCTGCCGCCCCCGAGCCATGGCCGACGTAGTCTCTCCATCTGTCCGCAGTCGCATGATGTCCGGCATCAAGGGCAAGGACACCAAGCCCGAGATCGTCGTGCGCAAAGCACTGTTCGCGGCCGGCTACCGCTTCCGTTTGCACAGGAAGGACCTGCCCGGCGCGCCCGACGTCGCGCTGCCTGGGCGCAAGGTCGCCATCTTCGTGCACGGCTGCTTCTGGCACATGCATGCCAGCTGCAAGAACGCGAAGCTGCCGTCGACGCGGCCCGAATTCTGGAAAGCGAAGCTCCAAGGCAATGTCGACCGCGACGGGCGAACCGTCGCGTCCCTGCGAGCCCTGGGCTGGCGCGTTCTTACGGTCTGGGAATGCAGCACGCGCGATCCTGAGGTCGTCGCCAGTCTCTCGGCGAAGCTGTCGGAATGGATCGAAAGCGCTGACGCGGTCGGCGAGTTCAGCGCCGCGACGCGTCGATGAAGTCGACCACGACCTCGGCGATCTGACGCGCGAGGAACGGCGGCACGGCGTTGCCGACTTGCCAATACTGCTGGGTGCGGTTGCCCTCGAAGAGGTAGTTGTCCGGGAACGTCTGGAGTCGCGCCGCCTCCCTCACCGTCATGCTGCGGCACTGCGACGGGTCGTAGTGGATGTAATAGTGGCCATCCTTGGAGATGTGCGAGACGACCGTTGTGGATGGCTCGCCGCCCACCTGCACCCGGAAACGATCGAGGAAAGGCACGGTCTCGGCATCCATGTTGCCGTGGTCGGGCAGCAGCCGTGGCGGAAATTCCGGCAGCTTCGGCGAGTAGCCCCGCACTGCGGCGAAGCACGACACGAACATGTAGCGGCCCAGGTCGGATCTCATGTGGTTGCGCGTCTCATGCTGGATCACTCCGCCGAGCCTCGGGTCGCCGATCCAGTCGCGCAGCTTCTTGGGCATGTCGACGCCGAGCGGAACCGACTGTTTGATGAAGGCGCCGCCAAATGTCTCGCAGTTCTGAGCTCCGCGCAGCGCCCGGGCCATCTCCTCCTCGATCGTCTTGCGCAGCGGAACGTGCCAGTCCTTCAGGCCGTTCGGGGCTTCCTTCACGGCCGACAGCCACGCCTCGCGGCTGTCGGGCTCGCGGGAGAGGCGGCTGCGCAGCGGCGGCAGCCCCGCCAGCGCGTCGCGCACCCCAACCGTCCTGCCCGCCTCCTTCAGGCGAAAGCGTCGCGGCTGGGCGAGGAGCCTCCAGGACGACTCCGCGAGATCGGACCTGATGCCGAAGAGGATCACGCGGTGGCGGGCCTGAGGCAGGCCGAACTTCTCCGATTCGATCAGATAGTCCATCGGAGAGGGCTCCTCACCGTCGACCACGAACGAGCGCACGCGGTATTTGAATCCGTTGCCGGGGTTTCGCAGGTCAGCCAAGATGCGGTCAAAGATGGGCGAGCCATCATGCTTCGAGGTAAGGATCCCCTTCACGTTCTCCATCACGAAAACCGCGGGGCCAAACTCCTTGATGATGCGCAGGTATTCCGTGTAGAGGAAATGCCGCTTGTCCTTCTCGAACTTCTCCGAGTCGCCGGGCCTCATGCGCGAGCGGCCGGCCATCGAATAGGCCTGGCAAGGCGGGCCGCCGATCAGCACCCATTCCTTTGAGCCGTTCAAGGCCGCCTTGATCCAACCGTCGATCCGCGAATGCGGCGTCAGACCCAGCTCGGCACACTTGGCCTCCTGAGCGGCTACCCGCGACTCCTCGGGGACGTCGGGGTGCGCGAAGAGCGCCTCGCGTGTGATCAAGCCGCGAAGGTAGTCGTAATAGCAGTCGGGGACCTTGCCTTTCGGGAAGGATCGGAACAGCGCCCGTAGCGTCAGCGTGCGATGGGCGATCTCCTCCTTCTCGATGGACACCTTGACCTCGAAGCGGCGGCGCCCTTCGTCGTCGACGATCGAGGAGAAGCCCTCGCCGAGCCCTCCGGGTCCGGCGAACAGGTCGATCACAGGAATAGTGTTGCGCGGCATGGAGCTCGTTGATTCTCTTGTAGCGATGTGCCGCTCTGCCCTGCGCGGCGCATCGTCCGCCAGGTTACCTTAAAAATGCGCCCCCCAGCGCGAGCGCGCTAGTCTACGCGGCCCGTCGGGGTGCGCGGCAGCAGCAAGAATTTGAGCGCTCCACAAGCTCACCGAAAGAGCCAGGCAGATGCACCGGATCGTTGGTCTGTCCGCTCCACAGATCATTTCTCTGCATCAAGCACTGTGAGAAGCTCACCGACGACGGCCAACCCATCGTCGCCATCTCGAAGGCGAAGAACAATGGGTTCGAATCCAGCCTGGTCGGAATCGGGCCGCAGGGTGATCCGTTCGTGAATCCAACCGCCGTCGTCCGCTGTGATCTTCTCGCTTGCGTATAGCTTGACGGTATAGCGGCCGCCTGTATCGGGGTCGGCGATGCTGCGGTGCTGTACCACGACGACCTTGCCCTGTCGCGTGCCACCAGGGTTTCCGCGGAACAAACACCACGCCCCGTTCGGGATCCGGCGATTCATCGATTCGCCCACCACTTGGGCAACGAAGAGGTCTGGCTGAGGACGGATCCAGTCAGGCAGTGCTACCCAATCGGTCGCGCGTTCTTCCAAGGTCTGAACGTCCGAAAACGATCCTGCGGCGAAGCGCAGGTCGACGACAGGTGCGGCGGCGACTCCGGCGGCTCGTTCGGCCGCCGACACGCGCCGCAACGGGATCACGTTGGACGCCGTGGCATGCACTGCCTGAGTGGTCGCGTCTTCATCCTTGGCACTCGCGACGGCCTGCGTAGACTGCAATCGGCTGCGGAGGTACGCTGCCAAGGGGGCATCCGTGCAGTACACGTAGCACCCCTTCATGCCACGCGTCATGAGCGTCCGATAGGTGTTCTTGACGATGACGTCGGCCAGCGCACTGGCGCGCTCGGCGTCCGCCAGCATCATCTTCTTGAGCCCCTTGACCGACTGGTCGGAGGACGCCCGCTTGGTTGCGTCCGTCACGATGCGCCCATCGCGGTATGCCAAGTCCGGGCCGATGATGACACCGACGTAATCCAGTTCCAGTCCCTGGCAGGTGTGGATACACCCGACCTGGTCGACCGACCCTGGCTTGACGATCCACAGGCTGCCGTCAGTATCGAGGTTCCACCGGCGTTGGTAGTCGAATTCTGGGAGCTCGATGTCCCATGCCTCGGGATCCTTCTTGCTTGGCCACTTCCAGCAGTAGCCAGCGACGACGCGTGATCGGTTGTTCGTCGAATTCTTCAGCGCGATGAGGCGGTGCAGGTCTGCCGGGTTGTCGAACACGCGGAAGTCGTACTCGCCCGTGTCGAGGGTAGGATTCGCGGTCTCACGGATGTCGAGTGTGTCGTCGAGCCAGGCGAGGTAGCCGTCGGAACCATTGCACCGGAATTGCGACGAAAGTTCCAGCTCGGTGACCTCGGCGCCAAGGTCGAGCGCGTGTCGACGGAGCTCCTCGGTGTGTCCGATGTCGAGGAGGGTGACGCGCTGGTCGTCGTCGACGAAGAACACGGTGCAGCGGGCAGACCGGATCAACTCCTTGACCTGGTTGTCGCCGAGGTTGCGGTACAGACCGCTCTTCTCGTTGAGTCGATGCGCTTCGTCGACGATGAGGGTGTCGTACGTGTCCGGTGCGAGGTCAACGAAGGCGCCAGAGCCGCTGAACAGGTTGCTGATGCGGGTCTTCGTGAACGTGCCGGCCAGCTTGGCCTCGTACACCGCGCGAGGCGCTGCGTTCTTGGAGACGTATCGCGCGTTGCGCTGGCGCGCGATGAAGGCGCCGAGCAGGTTGATCGCGATCACCGACTTGCCGGTGCCCGGGCCGCCCTGGACGATCACGACCTGCTTGCGCGCGGCGGCGCGCGCATCCACCTGCAGGATGGTCTCGTGGACGACCTTCTGGTCGTCGATCAGCACGAATTCGGCCTTGCCCTGCAGCAGTCCGGCCACGCTGTCGATCAGCATCTTCGACGGCCGAATGCGTCCGTTCTCGATGGCGTACAGCGCGCCCTTGCGGTCGCCGTGGCGCACATGCTCGCGGATGAAGGCCTGCAACTTCGCGCGTTCGCGCGCCAGGAACAGTGGCGCCCGCGCAATGTGGTCGCGGTAGTGCGGGTGGTCGATCTCGCCGTCCCGAGGATGGTTGTGCAAGTAGGCGCAGGGCTGCACGGACATGGAGCCGTCCTGCACCGCGGCGTTGAAGTCTTCGAGATAGGCAGCGTACGACCAGGCCTGGTAGGACGGATGCGTCCCCTCCACCTCACCTGAGCGCCCCCCGCGGCGGGCCCACACGATGCCGTCCTTCTCGCTGCGCCGGGACTCCGACCATTGCTTGAGCTCGACGATGATGACCTTCGAGCGCGCAGCGGCGTCTTCCCCGGTGATCACGAAGTCGATCCGCTTGGACGTCTGCGGCAGCTGATACTCGATCGCGACGCCAGCCTCAGCGGGGATTTCTTCGTCTTGAAGCACCTTCGCCATCTCGAGCAGCGAGTGTTTCCAGGAGTTGATCTCGGAGGGACCGACTCCGTGACCGGTGGCGGAGCGAAAGTGGCGCGAGACGACGTCCTCTATGTCGTCGCGCAATGCGTGATGAAGAAACTGGGTCTTGGTTGCCTGATAGATGATCACCGTGGGTGCCGCGATCAGAGTTCGTCGTACTTCTTGCTGGTGCCCCGAGCGCGGTCGACCGGGTACTTCAACGCGTTGATCTGCAGCTTGGCCTGCGCCGCTGCGATGGGGTCGATGCCGAGCGCGGTCGAGAGCTGGATCAGGTACAGCAGGACGTCGGACACCTCGGCGCCGACCGCTTCGCGCTTTTCCGGCGTGAGCTCACGGCTCTGTGACTCCGTCATCCACTGGAAGTGCTCGAGCAGTTCCCCGGCTTCGACGACCAGCGCGGAGGCGAGGTTCTTTGGCGAATGGAACTGCTGCCAATCGCGATCCTTCGCAAACTGGTCGAGCTGCTGGGCGAGTTCAGTTAACGAGTCGGGCATGCGGCTGCTGGTCAGGTTCGAGGAGGATCGTGCGGCACTGCCAACGCTCAGGGCGTCTCCGGCCGTTCGACAACGTCTCAGATGGGTTCGAGTCGTCTTCGTGGCGAAGCATAAACCCGACTCGCGTCGAGCGACTTTCGAGCCGACCTCGCTTGCAATCAGGCGACGTTGAGAAGATGATGGTCTCAGGCGGTCTCGCAGCTTGCGATCCCCGCCGAAGTGCTTAATATTTAAGCGCGCTGGATCCCACACCGCAGCCGACTCTTCGAGCGATGGGAATTCTGCCAGCAACCCCACGCCTCATAACGCCGCATTCAAGCGTCGTAAAGCCTAACCGCTGTCTTCAGCAGGAGTCCCAGGCGGCCTCACTGGGCCCCAGGCGATTCCACTGGCTTTCATCGAGGGGCAGCCCGCACGATCAACCCCTGCTCGATTTCGAGGATCAGGTTGCACGCGATGCAATCGTTTTCGTGGCAGACCGGCTCGGTCAACGCCGGCAGCCATCTGTCCTCATCGCGAGGGGCGCCAGCTGCGCTATCGGTCAATAGCCGGGAGATCGGCGCCGTGAGAATCGAAACCGCGCTCGCCCTGAAGTCCTGTGCCCTGCCGGTATAGATAGCGGTACGGTCGTCCTTCGGCTTCCTTCTCACGAAGCTCTGCATCGAGCGGGGGATAGTAGATGGTGTCCGGCACGTAGTGCGGAAACCACCAGGTCTTCAAGACCGCGCACACTCCAATCGCGATCACCTGCATAGCCAAGATCCCGAAAGTTCCGGTCGCTGCCGCAAGAACTTTGACAAACGAAGTGGCGCCTTGGTCAAGTCCGGGAAGCCAGAGGTCTGCAACAGCAAGCACGACGTCTGCGAAAACCAGGAGGCCGATCCGGTTTCGTTGTTCCTCGGCTCTCGCCTTGGCTGCGACGTGATCGTCGTGGTACTTCAAGAGAAATGCGCTTTGCTCGCGAAGCGCTAGTTTGCGAAATTCATTGATAGGCACCCAACCGAGCGCGCGCTGATAGTCCGGAAGCCGGGGCGAGTAGAGCAAAGACGGTAGGATTCGCACGAGAAGATGCATCACCCCCCCAACACACGCGCCTAGAGTCGGCAGCACGAATGCCGCGAAGAACGAGGCCCCTGCCACCGAGGCGATCACCAATCCCCAGTGGGAACTCAAGGCCTCCAGACTTGCCGACCAACTCAACAGTCCCTTTTGTCCTGAGTACAGCAGTGCGAGATCCACGAGGAGGGCGCCGAAGACGAGTCGGAGCGCCCATTCAGCCTCCCAAACCTTCTCGATCAGGCTCAAGCCAAGAGAGCTAACAAGTTTCGAGTCCTTGGACTGCGCTTCACCAATTGACATCGGGGTACTCCTGGGATTGGTTGATCAACGATTTCGGGCGATGCGAGTAGAGCGCCCAAACCGCGCCTTAACTGAAGTCCGCACATACCATGCCACGACGGAAGCTCACCAAGTGAGCTAGGCGCGCAGTCCGTTCCGTCGGCGGAAGGTTGGCTTGTAAATCCGAACTTGTGACTGCATTGCTTGGGCGGATCAGCGGGCTCTTTCGAGCTTTCGGCCGCACTCGCTGCTTTGCCGACCTGCCGCACACCCGGCGTGCAAGTCGCCCTTCGCCTTCGCACCGAAGTCTGACATCGCCCCCCGAACTTGGGCCAACGCGTTCGTTGGCCGGACTGAGCATCCGGCCGACCTGTCCAAGGAGTGGCCGGGCAGGTGTCGCGCGGCTCCCTACCGTCCTTTTGATGGACGCGATTGCATCCCGGAGCGAGGTGATAGAGCCCCGTCGAGCGTGCGATGGGGAGTGTGGCAAAAACCGGGCAGTGTCCGCAGGGTCAGGTCAGCGGGGTCACCCTGAACAGCGACTGCCGGTGATTTGGGCAGTAAGTTGACCATTTCATGAGCGTTTGGTTAAAATAGTGACCAAATGACCGAGCCATCCGTAACTTCGTTGCTCGACCGGCAGTTGCTGCTTCAGCTGGGCGAGCGGCTCAAGCGACTGCGCCAGGCGCAACGCCTCGGCACGGTCGAAATGGCCACGCGTGCCGGAATCACGCGCAACACACTGCGTGCGATCGAGGCCGGCGACCCGGGGCCGTCAATTGGCAACTACCTGCGCGTCATGTCGGTGCTGGGCATCAGCGGCGAGCTGGCGCTGCTGGCGGGAGATAGCCTGCAGCCGGCGCCTCCAGGCAGCGCTGCTGCACGATCACGGCGCTCAGCTCCTGTGGTCAAGGTGCAGGTGCAGGCACAGGATGCGCGACACCAGCTTCAGGATCTCCAGAGCATGGCCCTCCATGAGGAAGCGGTGCGGCGGGTCAAGGCGGAACCGCAGCTCGTCGAGCAGGCGATGGAGACGGCTCGGCGCTGGATCGAGACTGGCGACCCGCGAGCGTCCGGCCTCTTGCGGGAGTGGATCGACGTGTTGCGCAAAAGGGCATGGCGCAAGGTGCTCAGCCGCACACGCGGGGCTCAGCAGCTGCGACAAGCCTCGCCCCTGGTCACAGTTCTTCCTGAGAGCGCCCGGAAAGGCATCCTCGACCAAGTCGCCGCGCTGCGCCAGGGAATCGAGCTTGGCGGCGACCCACTGCCAGCGGCCATCGACGCCGAGCAGGCGCCATGACGCGAGAGCAGCTCGAACACCTCATCCGCGTCTGCGCCGAGATCACGGACCAGTATGAGTTCGTGATCGTCGGGAGCCAGTCAATCCTGGGCCAGGTGCCGAACCCGCCCGCAGCGTTCACGGTCTCGATGGAAGCCGACATGTATCCGCTGGCGGCGCCCGAGTTGGCCGAGAAGATCGAGGGGGCCATCGGCGAGGGCTCGCACTTCCAGGCGACGCATGGCTACTACGCCTCGGGCGTCGGGCCAGACACCGCCACGCTCCCGGAAGACTGGATGACTCGGGCCCACCGCATCCAGAATTCCAACACCGACCTCAAGGTTGGCTGGTGCCTGGACATGAAGGATCTGTTCCTGGCCAAGGCCGTCGCCGGCCGCTTGCCGAAAGATCGCGCGTTCTGCATGGCGCTGCTTGAGCACGGCTACGTCACCCCGTCGGAGGCTCTGCCGCTCGTGGATCGCATGCCGCTCGACGACGATGAAAGGAAGCGCTTGCGAGCCACCATTCGACGTTGGGTGAAGGCGCTGCGCGAGAGCGGCACCGACATTGCGGACTGAGGACCGGGCGTTCGCCGGCTTCGCGAAACGTACGCTCGGCCGTGTCGCCCACCCAACGCCTTGTGCATCGCGCACCCTCAATATCCGCCGGCCCGTAGTCGGAGCTCCGCGCGTTGGCGGCCGTCAAGCTTCCGCAGGACCGCTTGCAGGAAGCGATATTGGTCGTTCGGGTCGCTGCATTTAAAAACACCTCGAAGCGCATCGAGGCGCGTGGAAGTCTCATGATTCGCTTTGGCTTCTGACAACCCTCGCCTGAGATGGTGCGGGGCTCGCCGGTTAGCCCAAGGTCTGCAGTGCAGCTGACGACGAAGTGGCCGTCATCGGCAGCCCCAACGTCAACCGGCGTGGCAGGCAGTTCGACAGCGAGGTCGCAGCGGCGATCATCGACGTCAGGCCCAATATGACCACCGGAACCTACTCTTTCGCCCAGACCTTGCGCATGGCTCTGTGGCGCGAGCATCTGGGCCTGGACAGGGATGATGAGGTCAGAGATCCGATATCGGGCGCCAAGCTCTGGCGGGCCCAGGGTGCCCAGGACTTCGATCCGGCTTCGACCACCAACCCATACGTTCTCATCTACACCGACCGACCCGATGCTGACTCCCAAAAATACCTGGGGTTGGTTGCTGCCGTCGCCAGCGACGTCGAAGTCGCTCGTCGACCCGGTCACCAACGAAGTCGACATGCCGAGCGACGACTATCAAAGCGCTTTCGAAGCGATCATCGATCTGGCACCGAAGCCCTTTCCGATGTTCCCGGAGACGCGACGCCAACGAGACACGGCATCCTGACAAGGAGGCTCCATGCAATTCAACCTGCTCCCCCTCAACGAACTGATTCGAATCGCCTCTGCCAGTGGAGGATTTCATACCTCGACGGCAGCGTTGCACGTCAATGATCTTGTACAGATCGCTTCGGCCGCCTCCACGCGGGGAGCGCCCGCCTTTCTCCACGACACCTCGGCATTGGAGCTCAACGATCTGCTGAGGATCGCCGCGGCTGGACAGGGTTCGACCGTCTTTGCGGATCAATGAGAGTCGCCGGTGTATCGGCAAGACATGAGTGCCAGGCGACGCGCAGGCGTGGTCGATCGACTGTGGCACCCCGAAAGGATCGTCCTGCGCGCCAAGGCCGTCAAAGCCCGCCGTCGCCCGAGAAGCTGCCCCCGCCATGATCGCCACCGCTTGTGTCGCTGGACACGCCGGGTGACTGGTCGAAGCCGCCGCCATGGGAGCCCGCACCGCCGGCGTCAACGCTCGGCGACGAGGCATCGATGGTGGAATGTCCCGGGGCCTGCGCGTCCACGGTCTGCTGATAGGCCGAATCGTAGGCATGGCCAAAGGCCTGCTCCGCGGCGATTTGACGATCCTCGCTCGCATTGAGTTCCGAGGTCTGGCTGACGACGTCGATGAAGGCCTGGGTGGGGCTAGTTAGCGATGGGATGCTCCACGAACCATGTCCGACATAGTTATCGAAGTGGCAGTCGGCCAAGGCATGCGTGAGCGCGTCTTGGTAGTTGGCCTGCATGTCGTGATGCGAGCCGAGCGGTTGCCCTGACAGATCGGCGTAGGCCAGGTTGCCGCCGGCGATGTCTCCCTGCTGAGTCATGCAGGCGTCCAGAACGGAGGCCGGCGGGGGAGCGGAGGACTCGTGCAGCGCTGCGTTGGCGGCATGGGTGGCCGCATCGGTAAAGGCGTGGTTCATGGTGGTGTGCTTTCGCTGTGAAGAAATGTCGGATGAATGACGCTGTTGAGGATGGTTTCGGCATTGACTCAGCACGCAGGTGGCTTGCCAGACAGGACGTTGGGCGGCAGTTCGTGGCGCGCCGCCTTGAAGGGCCCCTTGAGATAGACCTCGATGCGCTGAACCAACGCCGCTGAACCCAGGGCCCGCAGCACGATTACCTGCTCGCGGCCCATGCGGTCACGAAAGCGCACTTCGAGTGAGGCGAGGCCGAAGCACCATTCCCAGAGCGTTGCGCACTTGCGTACATCCAGCAGGTCGCTGTGATGGATGACGATCGTGCCGTACCGAAAGCCCCGTAGTCCGCCGCCAATGGACAAGCGATTCGAGACGCCGTCCCGCGCCCAGTCCGTTTCCACCACGAGAAAGGCGCGCGCAATCGGAATCCAGAGCTGCGCGCCAGCGGCCGTGCACAGCGCAAAGCCAGGGCTTTGCAGCAGCGCTCCAAGCACCGGGTGCCCGTGAAAGTCCAGGACGACACCGCCTGCATACAGGCAAGCCCCGGGAACCAGGTGCGGCCACGCGAAACGCGCCTGGCGCCGCCAGACGTACGTATCCGGCAAGCGAGGATCGCCGGGCAACTCGACATGCCCGACCGTGAGTGCGACGACGGCCATCAGGGCGCCGAAGCCCGCCATGACGTCGTGTGCGACGGCAACGGGCCACGCGCCAGGCCAGATCACGAGTGCGACTTCGACGACGAAGTTGCTCCCCACGGGCAGCAGCACGAAATTGCGGTGCGCCAGCGCCGCGTAGGTCGCAGCCGCGAACAACGCCAGGGCCACGATGCTCATGATCCGGGCAGCGGCCTGGCGTTGCCGCGCTTCGTCCACCGCAAAGAACTTCGGCAGGTCGTCATTGTTCACGCGGGCGGGCTTTGCTCGAGCCGCACGAACCGTGCCCTTTGCCGGCGCGCCCCGCGCGACTGCAGCCGCAGCCCTTCCGTCCGGGCGCGTCGCGCGAAACCGCTGCAAATAGCGGCGGACCGCGTCGAGGTCGGGCGCGCTGTCTTCAGACATCTTGCACCTCGATGTCGTCCGAGCGTGTGCGCCGTGCAGCGGTGATGTGCCGCGGCACTGTCGCCAGCAGCGCGCGCTGCTGGCGTTGCGCCGTATCCATGACCACGGCTTCACGCAGCACCTCCAGGCGCTCTTCGAGCGTGTGGCCGAAGGCCACCTTCACGAGGAGGACGCTGGACTCCATGATCAGTACGACGAGTGCCAACATCGCCCAGACCACGCGCGCCAGCGGATTGGCCTGCAAGAGGTCATGCAACGCAGCCAGGCGGCCCAGCAGGCCGACGGACTGTTTGGCAAGGTCGGCCTGCGGATCGGAGTCGCCGGCGCGCAACGCATCGAGGGCGGCGCGCGCACCGAGATAGTCGCCTCGCTTGACGTCTGCCTGGTGCTGCAACTGCGTGCAGATCGCTCCGCAGCCGCGGTGGCGGCTACCGCCGGTGCCGTCAAGTTCGGCGTCAAGCCGACCAAGCGCTTCGTCCCAATCGGCCTTGGTACGGGCGACAACGAGCTCCTGTCGAGAGATCGCGACCGCGCGCACCCGACCGGCGATGTCGCCATCGAAGATGACGAGATCACCTGCGGCCCCGCCGAGCACTGCAATGTTCACGGTCAGAATGAGCCTGGCTGCGATCATCGTCCAGTGCGCGCGAGCCCGGATGACGCACATCTCGACGAGTCCGATGACGTAGGCACACCCGCATGCGATGGCAAGTGCCGCCACCAGCTCCAGGCCGAAGACCCGGCGCGCGAGCATGTAGCTGCAGGCCAGCCAGATCAGCACCGGAAGCTGGATGGCTGCGACCATGGCCGCGCGGCGCCGTCGCGTGGATGGCCAGGCGCGCTGCGGGCGAGGCGACTTCATGGAAAAGGAGTGGTGTTCCATGGCCACACTCCCTCAGCGCGGCTGATAGACAGCGTCGACCGCCTCGCGCAGCGCTCGTTCGAAGCCCGCGCGGTAGTCGGCCAGCAGCGGCTGCAGCCAGCCGGAGCCGCCCCGTGCGAGCTCGGCCTGCTGTTTGAGCGTATCTATGTCCCGCTCGATGGCCTTGATGCGAGCGCGCAGCCGCTCCTGCGTGAGCATGCTCCCGTTCGCGCCGACGTCCAGCAACTTCAGGCCCTCCTGGTCCAGCAGCACGACGCGCATGCCGATCGCGCGGCCAATGCCGTCGCAAAGGTGGGCGCAGATGCGCGCGCAGCCGTCCTCCCGCGCCTCGTGATTCGGCGCACGCGTGCCGTCGCCGTAGCCGAGCTCGTAGTAGTCTCGGGCCCGCAGTTCGGCGATCACGGGATCGTCCTGCAACGCCAGGGGTGCCTCCTGGCGGGCCGCCGCTGCGGGTCGTTGCCCGGCGAGCGGCTCGGTCGAGGAGGTCGCCGGATGCAACTGCACGACTCGGGCGCCTGCGGAACCTTCATCACCACGAGCCGAGAGCAGATCCCAGCCGTGCCGGGCAAGACGCGTGATCAGTGCGGAAATCATGACTGCACCTCCTTGTGAGCTGGCGGTCGGAAAAGGCCGACCTCCCGCGCCGATCCGATGACCTGCGCATGGCCTGAAGTTTTCAACGACTGCTTCCCACACGCGTTGGGAGCGACGCGGTGCAGAGTCAGACTTTCGTCAACTGGCGAACTACCCAACAATGACAGTCGAAGACACGCGTACCGGAACCGGCGGCTTGATCCTGGCGTGGCAGGAGGAGCGCGCGACGAGTTCCACGATGGGCTTTCTCGCACCGTCGACACCCCATCCACCCTCGTCCGATCCGCTGAAGGCGTTGCGCGACGATCCCGAGGGACACGTCCTGGTGTTGTCGCGCAGTGGTGGCGGCAAGAATCGCTCGTGCGTCATGCCCTGGCTTCTGTCGCACGAGGGGTCGGCCTTGACGATCGATCTCAAAGGCGAGAACGGGCTCGTCTGCGCCAGGTTCAGGCGTGACGTGCTTGGCCACGAGGTTCATGCGTTCAACCCATTTGGCGTTCAGCAGCAGGCCTTCGCCGACAGGGGCTTCGTCGCGGCACGCTTCAATCCGCTCGACGACCTCGACCCTGACAGCGAGGACTTCGCAGACGACTGCATGACGTTGGCCGAAGACATCGCCGGCCCGCAGCCGTCCGGCCTTCCAGATCCGTTTTGGCACGTGTCCGCGCTGAGCGTGGTCGCTTCTCATATTGCCTGGCATGTCTGCGCGGCGCGCTTTGTCGATGGTTTCCGCCCGGAAGACCGCACCCTGGGCGGCGTCTGGCGCAGCCTGTGCGCCCAGGACCTCGCCTTTCGGATGGCCACCATCCTCGACAGCCATGCTCACCGCGCCGGGTTCCCCGAATTCGTGCGGGAGGAATTCAGCAACTTCCTGCAAGGCGAAGCGGAGAAGGTTCGCACGTCGATCCGAAGCACTGCGACCAGCCTCATGCGTGTGTTCAGCAGCCCGCGAATTCAGCAGGCGACCTCAGCGAGCGACTTCTCCCTGGCCGCGCTGGCCGACCCCGATCGGGGATTCGACCTGTTCCTTGTCTATCCGCCGGAACGCCTGGCCAGCCACGCGGCGATCTTGCGTATCCTTCTTGGCCGATCATTCATGGCCATCGCTCGACGTCGCGTCATGCCGACCAGGCCGACGCTGGTCGTGCTGGACGAACTGCCCCAGCTTGGCGCGCTTCCGTCGGTCAAGACGGCGGTGACATTGCTGCGCGGATTTGGGACCAAGGTCGTCATGAGCATCCAGAGCATGTCTCAGCTGCGTGGACTCTGGCCGTTGGACCATGCCACGATCATCGAGAATGCAACGCTGCTCAACTTCGGCAACGCTTCGGCATCCGCCGCGCGCGACGTCTGCTCGCAGCTGGGAGACATCGACGAGCGGAGCTTGCTCGCGTTGGACAGTGACCAGTTGGTGGTGCATCTGCCAGGACGGCCCACCGTCATTGCCCGCAAGCTCGACTACTTGAAGGACGCAGCGTTCAAGGGATTCGACGACAACCCATACTATGCTGGACGCCGTCCCTGACGGCGAGCCACCTTGCTGTGGCATATTGCAGGACGGCCGCCAGGATGCCCAGCGAATCGCGCAGGAGTGAGAGTGACTCAGATTCGGATCGCCCAACTCGCAGAAAAGCTCGACTTGCTGGCGACCGTCCCGGCGGTGCAGAACTTCGCAGAGAGCCTGGGCAACCTGAAGCCGAAGGCCGATGACTTGTGCGCGTGGATGCAGCGCCTGGGCGGAGTTCCCAAGGCGCTGCACCGCAGTGAAATGAGCAAGGCGCGCAAGAATGGCTCGTTGACCAGCGAGCACGTGCCATCGTTTCTGCTTGCGTTCGGCGCCCAGGGGGTTCCCGCGCAACTCGACGAAGCTGTGCACGCCCACCAGCCGTGGTTCGAGATGCTCAGCGAACCTGTGCCGGCCTTTCGTGCACGGCTGAGGCTGGCTGGCGGCGACTGCCCCGGCCCGCCACCCGGCGCAGAGTGGGACGGCTTCTTCACACCTGAGCGCCGTTCGAGGGCCATCGCCGCTGGACGCAGATCCGTGGCGTTGCTCAGGCCCGAGACGGGCCAGTCGGCCTCACCGATCGGTCATCAACGCGTCCTTCCGATGGGAGCGCCCAATCCCATCGCAACTTCGGCCGGCGGCCTCCTGAAGATCCCGTTCGGAGAGAAGATCGCTTTCGGGCTCGACCTGTCCAAGGCGGCGCCGCGGCCAATGCCGTTCTGCCACCTCTTCGTGATCCAGGAAGTCCGGGTCGAGGCAGATCGGATATTCCTGCCGCTCGTTCCCTATCCCGGGCCGTTTGGGGCCATCATGCCCTCGACATATCTACCGACTCGCGAAGTCACCATTCCGGCCGACACGAGCAAGCACGCCCTTGAGGTTCCGTCCAACTGGGGGGCGCTTCGCAGCCTGATGATCTTCGTGACGCCTGGACCCTTGGCGCCACAGATCTGCCTTGATGACAGAAACCCGAACACCATCAGACCGGAGCGCCTGGATTGGCTGGCGTGCCGCCTAACGACCCCCGGGTTCGAATGCAGCATCCTGCGCTACGACTACCTGGCGCAAGCCGCCTCGTCGCCGTGATTGGCGAGCCAGATCGGTGACCCTGACTGGGCGGCCAATTCGGGCGGCGTTCGCCGCATCACGGCTTGACAAGCCATGCCACATCCGCTGCCCGAAGGGAGAGGACTGCGCGCCAGCGCTGCATCGGAACCGACATGAGTGACCACACTTCTGATCCGAGCCAATCCGCGACGGAGTCATTGCGTCTCGCGATTCAAGCGATCGACTCGGATGACCTCCACAACGCGGTTGCCCATCTCGAGAGGGCTCTGGAGCTATTTCGCCGCATTCATGAACACAGCGACACAGATTGTCTAAACGATCTGCTTCAGACCTTGTTCTATCTGGGCCAGGCACGCAATCGAATCGGGCGCAACGATGAAGCGCTTCTCGCCTTCGACGAAGCCGCCGAACTTGCCCGTCCGTTTGCGATTGTCGATCTTGCGTGTCCGACCAGCGAGCCCGGTGGGTGCGCCGCACTTGTCTTGGCACTCATGTTGCGCGCGCAGGTGCTCGAACTGATGGGCAGGACCCCAGATGCATTGCAGGCGGCCGAGGACGCCCTGTCGGTCAGGCGCCTCCTGCAACAGCCGGACTTCGACGCGCGGCTGAGCCAAGCGGAAATTCGACGTCTTATTGCCTCGCTGCAATTGAAGCTAGGCAACACGCAAAGCGCTTGCAACGAGGCGTCCGAGGCGGTCGAAGCCTATCGATCGCTCCATGAATCAGCGCCAGCTCTTTCTCTTGAGTTGGTCGAGAGCCTCGAGCTGCTGGGACGAGCCTCCTTCGCACTCGGTGCCTATGAAAGATCATTTCTGGTACTCGACGAATGGTCGCTTCTCGCCCAGCAGCGGCAAGTGCAGGCCCATCCGCTCGTAAGAGTCGATGAGCAGGTACGGATCGAGGTCGAAGCAGTGCTCTTGCGAGCTCGCGACATGGCCGATGTCGCTGGCATTGCAGTCGATCTGCTCCTTGTGCTTTTGGCGATGCTTCGCGAGCCAAGCGTGCACGAACATCTTCAAGAACTCGGAATCGAAGCCAACGCGCTTCAACACCAAGTCGTCGCTGTCGCTGCGCAGCGACTGATCCTTGATCCGGGTCTTCGGCGTCCCAGATGGAATCAAACCGACGAATTCATCGAATGCCTGCCTCGCGCGGTCAGGATCTCAGCGCCCGGTGAGGTCTCCCCAGTCGAACTACTGCAGTCAGTCTTTCTCGATGCTGAGTCGGCTGCGTCCATCCTTCTGAACGACTTCGGCTTCCGAGTTGACCCAGTCTTGGCGGAACGCGCGAAGCTCAAACCCATCGAAGAACAACCGGAGGGGCCGCCGGATGTGGGTCCTGATCACATCGCTCTGCGCGGTCTTTCGGGATGGGTAGTGATGCCGCGTGTCAAGGCGGAGCCATCGCCCGAGCTAGCCGCACTGCTGCCGCGGGAGCTCCTCGCGGATATCGACACCGAAGAGTTTCGCGCGGCCGGCCGAGTCGGAGTCGCCGAGGACTTTCTGCAGGACGCCTTCGAAGAACTCACAGACGGCGAATTGAAAGCAGCCAAGGAGCTCGTCGTAATAGGTCTGGGTATGCTCGAGAAGGCCTGCGAGGCGAACCCGGCGGAGTTCGCTGAACGCCTCATGGGCGGCTTGCTGATGGCAGCGTCGATCTATCGCGGGCTGGGATGCGCCAATGATCAAGTGTCGCTGACAACGCGAGCCCTGGAAATTCGAGCTGAGCGTGGCGCAAGCGTAGGGCGCCACTGGAACGGCGATATCGACGCGTCCTTGCGCGAGGACCATGCGGAAGCGCTATTGGCGGCCAATCGACCTGCAGAAGCACTGTCGTTCTTTGAGTCGGCCAGCAATATGTACCAGGCCTCGTTGAATGCAAGAGCCTTGACGTCTCCGTTCGGCGTCATCCGCTGCTCGCTCGGGATGAGCGAATCTTTGCGTCGGGTCGGACGTGGCGACGAAGGCGACAGCCAGTTGCGCGCTGCGGGCCAAATGCTGCTGCAGTGCGGAAGCCTGTCCAATATCAGTCGCCAGACCGACTCCATATGGGCGACCTGCACCAACCTGATTGATTCAGATGCGGCCTCTGATGACCGGACCGGGTGGAGCCAGATGGCGACGATGATCGCACGCCGGCTCGACCGGAATGGCGATCTCGAATCCTTCCACGCGCCCTTGCTGCGAAGGCTTCTCGTCGACCATGAGGTTGCACGCGATGCGAGGGACGTGGACCGACTTCTTGCGCTGCAAACGAAGATTGTCTCGATCGTCTGGCGCCTGTTGTCGCAACGCCAATTTCCCAGCGACGAGACAGATGCGATCGTGATGGTGCTTCCTGTCGCGCTGCACAGCGCCGGCATTGCGAGTTGGCTTCAAAGCTCCGAAACCAACGCCCCAGCGTGGGTGCAGTACAGGGCGAGCAAGCGAGACGTCATCGAGACGGATGCGGCGTACGGAGCATTGATGCAGCTGCCGGTGGCCAAGCAGGTGGGAAAGGCGGGCAAGCGGTTCGGGGCGCGCGGCGCGTACGGCAAGCAAGCGAGTGCGCTCTTCAAGGCATTGGACGAGGCGTCGGAAAAGTCGAGGTTGGCCCGGGCCGAACTTGGTCGCGCACGCCAGACACTGATGGCATCAGACGCCCGCTTCAGGAGCGCCGGTGAGATTCCGAGCTTGAGCCAGGTTCATCGCGAAATGAACACGCTTAGGCCAGGCGACTCCAGACTCCTGTGCTTGTTCACGCTCTGGGACGAAGACAAGCCAACGCCTGTTGGCATCCTGAGCAGGCCTTCGGCGCCGCCAGTATTCATCGAGTTCGACGGCCTGATCAACGTGATGGAGCGGCTCGAGCGCTTCCAGCCTCATCATGACCCAAGCAATCGCATGCGCCTCATCCCGGTGGCCATAACGACCAACGCTCCGACAGAGCAGCGTTCACTGCAAGAGCTTGCGGATCTCGTGGAGCGCTTCTTCTGGACGCCGCTCGAAGATGCGATGCGGCGACTGGGCGATGATCCGACAGCAAGTCAGACGTGGTCGACGCCGCTGAACATTGCGAGCCAGGGCATCTTCCACCAGCTTCCTCTGGGTTTGCGCCCGCCAAGGCTGGATAGACTGCAGGTCGTGAGCTGGCCAGGCCTGCCGTACTTGCGGCTTGCGACCATGGCAGGCGATGAGAGGCCCTCAGCAGCGTCCTGGCAGATCGGACATGACTGCGCGTGGCATAGCGATGCGCCTCTTCCCATGGCGGCTCTTGAAGCGAATCTTCTGGAGATGATGGTGCGCGAGACGAAAGGCGTCCTGCGTCCATTTCGCAACGCGGACGAACTGAGCTCAGAGACTTCGGCAATGGTCGCGTGCTGTCACGGCGGGCGGGAGGCGCATCTTGCGAGTGCACTCTCCTTTGGCGGAAGCTCGCTCGATTTTCGCCAGATTGTTGAAGAACGTCGTGCTCCCGCCTGCGCCTTGCTTCCGGTCTGCCACGCTGGCGAAACGCGGGACGACACATCAGGCAATGCGCTCGGAACTGCGGCTGGATTCCTGCTGGGAGGATCGCGCATGGTGGTAGCCAGCGGTCGAGCTGTCCCCGATCTGTTGGCTCCATGGTTCACGACGCTTCTATGTTGGTACATGACCCACCAAGGTCTGACCCCCTATGCAGCCGCAATGCGAGCTCGGGAGAATTTGGGCGCGTGCGACTTTCCAGAGGGCTACCGTCTGTGGCTGCGATGCTTCCTGCCCGAGGCGCTGGAAAGCATGTATGCGCAGCTCATCGCTGCCAGAGAGATCCAAGCGGTTCCGGACAGCAGCTTGGCTTGGATGTCTGCCGAGTGGCCGTGGGAAGGTGATGCCGCCAAAATGCTGGACTCGGATTTGACTGAGCGCTCGGCTTGCTTCGCAGGCCTGGCCATGCATGTGCTGACGCCTCGGGCATCCCGAGCCGGGGCAGTTCGGCGGCAGCTGGAGGAGATGGCCGCGTTCATTTTCATCCTGGGCGTTGATGACAGGGAGGCGGCGTAGCCAGGCTGGCCCTCAGCAATCGCGGGATCACGGGAGCAGTCTCGAGGACTGACCGTTCCGGGAGGGGGAGCCGCCGACCTGACGGACGCCCGCGCTCTGCTCCTGGGTGCTCGTGAGAATCTCCGCCATCAGGCCTTTCATGCGGTCAGCCTTCTCCACGAGGGTCGACATCTGGTCATCCGCCTTGCTGACGACCCGGCTGCCGGCAGCGACGCGTTCCACGCTGTCGGTGATCAGCGACTTGATTTCCTTGGCAGAGCTGGCCGAGCGGTGTGCCAGAGCCCGCGCTTCGCTGGCGACCACGGCGAAGCCTCGACCGTGCACGCCCGCGCGTGCGGCCTCCACGGCGGCGTTCAAGGCCAGGATGTTGGTCTGGAAGGCGATGCCGTCGATGACGCCTGTGATCTCGGATATCTGCACGGACGAGGTTTGCACCTGCCGCATGGTGTCGGTGACGGCCGCGATCGTTCGCGCGGCCCCGCTTCATGCGCCTTAGCCGAGGTTTTGGACCGAACCCCAGGCCAGCGGATGCCGAGGGGGCCGCGACTGGCGGCGCGCGCGGTCGAGACTATGCAACCAAGGTAGAGGCTAACGCTCGTTGTTGACACGTGATCCCCAGGGCCGCGGTGGGGCCGCAGATGACCCGCCCGCAGTCGCTCCGTTTGCCTGTTGCTGTGGGGCGTTGATTCGGCTTCGATTGCCGAGCGGTGTGCGGTCGTCCCGCAGCACGACATCGCGACGCGGTCGCGATGAATTTGGCTTCCAATTCATCGGTGTCATTTCGCTCGGCTACCTGCAAGATTGGCTTCGGGTCGCTGCGGAAGGCGAAGTAGGTGCAGTATGAAGACCATCGGAAAGGCGCAAGTCGAAACGGGCAAGCAACGCCATCGGCTCACAATCGATTTGCGCGGAACTGAAAGCCGCCTACGTGCACTCGCTGCTGCTCGACACATGACGTTGGCGGCGGCGGCCCGACAGGCGATCTTGTGCGCAATCGAGCCTTCGGTTGACGACGGTTGCGGGGCGGCCCTCTTGCGACCTGACCGCGCACCGTCTGACGCGGTCAAGGTGACGCTTCGACTCCCCGCAGCGGCAGCTACCAAGATCGCCGCCCGGGCTCGTGCGGCTGACTTGTCACAAGGGGCGGTCGTTGCGGCGCTGGTCGAGGGGTTGCCGCCTTCGGCGACAGCTCCCGATCGACGCGCCGTGTTGGGTGCACTGAAAGCTTCAAGCAGTGAGTTGGCCAGCTTGTGTGTCGAGCTGCTTGCGGTTCGTCGGTCGATCACAGCGAGCGGGCAGGTTGTGGCGTTGCCAGACCAGATGGCGCTGGATTCGTTGAGCCAACAAGTGCGGCGACACCTGGAACTTGCCTCGCGTGCCATCGCAGAAGTCTCGGCGGGCTACGGGGCCTCCGGTCTGCAGACTCGACATGAAGGTCGGAGGGAGGCCCGGTGACGAACGTGCCAGCCCTCGATGGCGTTCTGGTGCAATGGGGCGAGCGCCTGTTCTATCCAGGCAATCGCATCGTGAAGGCGGCACCCTTGCCCCGGCTCCATGGGAACTCGCAGCAGCGCGCGGCGGCCATTCGCCGTCGCATCGTAGCTACTGTGGCTCGTCGGGCGCCGCAGGTGATGGTGAAGGTCACCGGCGGCGGGCGGGGTATGGGAGCGATCGCCGCGCACTTTCGCTACATCAGCAAGAACGGACGCCTGGATATCGAGGATGACCTTGAGCGAACGCATCAAGGGACGGAGGCATTGGGTGATCTGGCGGAGCAATGGCGACTGGGCGGCTCGCTCATCGATGAGGTCGGCTACCGGCGAGAGGCGTTCAACATCATGCTGTCGATGCCCAAGGGAACCGACGCGCAGCTGTTGAAGGTGGCAGCGCGCGAGTTCGCCGCGGAGGAACTGCGAGAGCATCGCTGGGTGATGGTGCTGCATGAACATCAAGCCAATCCCCATGTTCACCTGAGCGTGCGCGCCGAAGCGATCGACGGCACCCGCTTGAATCCACGCAAGGCCGACCTGCATCGCTGGCGCGAGACGTTCGCGCAGAAACTGCGCGGTTGGGGAATCGATGCAGAGGCGTCTCGGCAAGCCACCCGCGGGGCTACCCAGCGCTATGACCCGCTGTGGCGAATGAAGGCGCGCGAGGATGGGAGATTGCGCCAAGCCGGCGCGACGGGTAAGTCTGGTCAGGCTTACCAGCTTAGCCGCGATGAGGCCATGACGTCGTGGTCTCAAATTGCCCTAGCACTCGAGCAATCGGCCGACGGCCAGGACAAGGCCTTGGCGCAAGGCATTCGGCGCTTTCTGGATGAGTCGCCGTACATGAAGGAACTGGGGCCGCAGCGGAGCTTCAACGGACCCATCCGTCCTTCAACCCCGGACAGATCCGGGCCGACGGCAAGTGCGCCGACCATGGATAAAGATCCGACAATCGAGCGCTGAGTGCTCCCACCGTTTGCGGCGCCCGACGGCTGTCTATCGCTTTCGGGGGGATGGAAGGCTGGGCATCGGCTCGTCGGTGGCATGCCACCACCAGGCCGACGGATCGCCGGATTCGTTGTGCGTTTGCAAACTCGCGTCGTTCTCAAGCGGCCTCGCCGTGCGCGCGATGGTCAACGCCGTCGGCGCGTCATGAGTGTCGAGCAACACGGCGGCGGGCAGGCACCGGTCCGATGACAGGTTGTAGCGCAATGGTTTGATGAAAGCGCGATGTTCGCTCGTCAGTCGCAGCGTCAGTTGCTGGTCGAAGGCGTCCTGAACTGCCAGCCACTCGGGTGTGACCGGCATCAGGGACAGTTCGTCGATTGTCGGAATGCCTGTCGGGCTCAACACGAAGGTGGCGATGGCGATCATGTGCAGGCGGTCGGTGGCGCCCCACAGACTCAGTTCCTCCTCAAAGCGCCGTTCGAGGCGTCGGTACAACGGTTCGTCCAACATGAACGCCTGGTCGGGGAGGTGTTTGACGATTGCTTTGTGACCAAAACGCGCAGGCACGATCTCCTTGACCTCGCCGATCAAGATCAGGCGCTGGGGTGGCTGGCCGGGCCGTGGCAGCACGCGCGACCAGTGCGCCAGTCGTCGCGCGTTGAGGGCCTCCCGTTGCTCGGCCGAGAACGCCTCCGGAATGTAGAGGCGAGTGCGCAGTGGACTACCGCGAGTGACCTTGTTGTCTGCGGCGAGCAGGAGGTGCCGCCGTACCGTTGACCAGGATCGCCGCCCTGCGAACCCCGGGTGCCAGCGCGTGAGTTCCGCCTGATCCCAGAGGTAGTGCAGCAAGCCCCGCAACGACAGCCGGGTACCGTCCGACTTCACGCTGTCGTTCTCTTCACCGGCGGGTGGTTGCGTCGAGTGTCCTCGCCGCCTGGTCAGCGGGAAGTCCAGTTTCAGGGTTGTCTGGCCGGTGGCTGGGTCTTCGACGATGGCAGACCCCAGCACCTGGCCCAGGCCCGACAGGTTGGCCGGTGGCTCGTAGGACGGGCAGTCGGGTGCGTGCAGGTGGCCCGACTCTGGCATGCGCTTGACGATGAAGCCGTCGTTCGGGCCGGAGAGCCGGGCGATGTACATCTCCACGCCCTTCGGCTGGCAAAGACAGCGCGGGCGCAGACGTTCGGCATGAGCGTGGGCGACGGCGTCCGCAAATCCCGGCGAACTCGTCGCGTAGCCCTGCCGACCGATCAGGTAGGCCTGGTTGGCCGAGCGAATCCCAGGCGTGGCTTGACCGAGTGGGGCGGACAGCACGGTCGGCTCACCGTGTCGGGGCGGCCCGATCCCGGGTGCGCTGCTTGTCCAACGTGGGGGTCACGACAGGCCGCTGTGAGGGGGCGGCCGGATCGTAGATCTTGACCCGGGGCGCCTGGCCGGCTCGAATGCGTTGTTCGAGCTTCTCCGCGGCGGCGACCATCACCGCCTCGCGCTGGCGCTCCGGCACGCCCTTGGCGACGAGCACGGCCTCGATGGCGGCCAGGACGGTCTTGCGGCCGCCGGCACCTCGTTCGGAGGCCTTTGCCTTGGGCGCCGTTGCTGGCCCCGCTGTATCGCTGGCGATCGTGCGCTCGGGTTCGATCCGGTTGACCAGGCGGGCCTCGCGCTCGCGCTTGAGGAGCTCGAGGTCGGTTGGCGTGGGCTCGTAGCCGAGCGTCTTGACGCCGCGGGTGTTGGCTTCCAGCCAGACCAAGCGCTTGAACTCCTCGTTGCCGGCGACGCGCAGCGCTTTCCAGTTGCGCGCCTGGGCGACGTCAACCATGGAGCGGGCCACCGACGGGTTGTTGGTGTCGGTAGCGAGGCGGAAGGTCGATTCGGTGAAGGCGATGCGCGTGGTGTCGCCGCGGTAGCGGTATTCGGTGCGACCGATCTTGACGTCGCCGACGGTGATCGGCGCGCGCTTGATCACGTAGCGCTCGGCCAGAGCTGCCTCGAGGCGATCGACCAGCGCCGCGCGCTCTGCCTTGGCATCGAGCGCCGGCAGTGCGGCGAGGGCGGGAGATGGCACGGGCTCTGCAGCCGCGGCCGTGCGTGTCGGGCCGGGAGATCGTCGGGGCATGGCGGGGCTCTCCTCGCCTCCCCGGTCATCACGCGCGGACGCCGAGCGTTCCGATGGCGTGGGCGCGACCTGGTTCGGCTGAATCGGGGCAGGGGCTCTTTCCCAGCGCCCGTTGGACTTCTGGACAACCGTGCGCTGGCCCTGTTCGTCGACCTCGACGAAGCGGCTGCTGCCCAACTGATTGGCCTTGGCGACGATCTCCGGGAAGCTCTTGCTTCGGTACGTGACTTCCGCGAACGGATCGCGCAGCTCGTAACGCGGCGTGGCCGGCTCGATGGGCGTCTGGAACTGTTCCTTGGCGACCGTGGCGCGGTTGGCAGGCTCGACCGTGCCACCACGAACCGGGCCTTGGGTCGCGTCCTGATTCGGCGTGGTCGCGTTGGCAGGCGTCGGATTGCGGGCTGGAGCATTGTTGGCGTCCATGGTGTCCTCCACGGGGAGTGCAACGGGTGGTGTGTTGACTTCAAGGGCGGGGCGCGGTCGGCCAGGCCACCGCAACCGGGAGGGCGCGGTACACCTCGATCTCGACGCGCCGGTTCAGTGCTCGGTCTGTCGGGTCGGTGTTGTCGGCAATGCGGTCGCCGACCGGCTGGTAGGTCGCCCGGATACGCGCCGGATCGACCCCCGCGCTGACCAGGTAGTCGCGCACGGTGGCGGCGCGCTCGCGCGCGATGCGGCTCTCGGCGAGCGTGTCGGTACTGCCGTCCGTGCGGCCGCGGAGCACGACCAGTGGCGCGGTGCGCGCCTCAGCGATCAAGGCCGCGGCGCCCTCCGCCGGGACAATGGCATGTGTGCTGGCGAAGTCGAATCGCACGGTGTAGACGCTGTTGCCCAACGGCGTCGCGGGGGTCGTGCTGGCGGAGCCCGCAGCGGGCGCGCGGGTGGCCGTCGCTTGCGCGGCCAGGCGGTCAAGCGCGGCGGCGGTGGACTCCGCCAGCCGGCCCGACTCGGTCGCCAGGAGGCGGGAATTGGTCAGATCGTTGCGACAGACCTGCAGATCGACTGCCATTGCGGTGTTGGCGGGCCGACGTGTCGTCTCGTCGACCGTGGGCGGCTTAGGTGGCGTGCTGCAGGAACCGAGTAGCGCAACAAAGGGTATTGGCAGCAGACGCCAGGAAGGGGGGCATGTTGGAAGGCGCATGACAACTCTCCGGGTGGTTCAGTGCGGGGTGGGTTCGTCGATGTCCAGCGGCTCGATGAGGACGCCGTCGTCGTCCGCGGCTGGCTCGATCCAGCCGCCGGCGATTCGGTGAGGCGACGGGGTGTCCGGGCTCTCTGTCACCGATGTGGTCCCGTCCTGGGGGGTCAGCGGATCGAGCAGGGCGTCCGCCGCATCGCCAGGCGCTGCGTGGATCAGATCCGGCAGATGGCTGAAGTCGTGTGCGAGCATCTCGACGCGCAGGGTCTGGCCCGGCGCCAGTTCGTCGTCGGCGTAACGCCAGCGCTGTTGCACGCGCGCCAAGTGCAGTTCGACGTCCATGCGCGGCACCGTGGGTGGGCGCCGCAGGCGCGCGCGGAACACCTGGTCGCGGTGGTAGCGGATCTTCTCGGCGAGGATGGGCTTGCAGTTCTCGACGATGACCACCAGGCGCTCGCTGCCGAGCTCCTTGAACTCCTGGGGCAGCAGCAGGGCGCGTCGCTGCTGGCTGTCGTTGGTGCTGACCGAACGGTGGCCATGCTGGCTGAACGAGCGGCTTCGCCCGTGCGAGGTGGCGCGCTCAGTGAACTGGCCCAGCATCGCGCTGTACTCGTCGGCGTCCCGCTGCTCCCGGGGCGCGAACAGGATCTGCAGGCCGTGGTTGGTGGCGAAGGTGCGGGCATCCTTGTCGCCATAGACCGCATCGAGCTGCGACATGGCTTGCACCACCGTCAGCAAGCGGAGGTTGTAGCCGGCCAGGAAGGCCGCTGCCGACGAGATGACACTCACGCGGCCCATGGCCGCGAACTCGTCGTTGACGAGCAGGCATTGGCGGGTGAGTCCGGGATCCTGCTCGGGCAGCTGGCGGGTGTTGAGGTTGACCAGCTGCGAGAAGAACAGGTTCAGCAGCGGGCGCGCGCTGGCGAGGCGGTTGGGCGGAATGCGCACGTAGATCGACACCGGACTTCGGCGCACGTCGTCGAGGCTGAAATCGTCGACGCTGGTGGCGGCGTCGACGATCGCATCGGCAAAGATCGTCAATGGGGCGTTGAAGGTCGCGACGACGCTGGACAACGTGTTGTCCGAGTTCGACAACAGGCGTTGCAGGGCGTCGACGCATTCGTCCGACAGCGGCGGCGCCGGGTGGCGATTCACCGGCATAGACGCAGGCGGACCGGTCGTGCCGTTGCGCTCGGTGATCAGCGCCGCCAGATGCTCCTTGAGGGACTTGCCCTTACCGGAGGACTGGCGCAGCAACTCGCCGATGGTGCGCGGCAGGCTGGGGGTTTCCAGCAGCACCAGGCCCAGGCCGAGGAACAAGTTGCGCGCCTGGTCGTTGAAGAAGGCTTCGGATGACGTGCCGTTGGTGTCGTTGGGAAAGAACACTTGGCCGATCGCCAGCAGGTCGCCGACACGGTGCAGCGGGCTGGTGCGTACCGCCGACAACGGATTCCAGCGATGGCTGCGTGCGCCTTCGTCGAACGGCGAGAACGCATAGACCGCCTGGCCGTGCGCGGCCCGGAATCCGGCGGTGATGTCGTAGTTCTCCCCCTTGATGTCGAGGACGACCACCGAGTCGGGCCAGCTCAAGAGGTTCGGAATCACGACGCCGACGCCCTTGCCGCTTCGCGTCGGCGCGGACAGCATCACCGACAGTTGTCCCGGTAGGCTGAGGAACCGACCGCGGTAGCGACCGATCAGGATCGCGGGGCGCCTGGCGGCATCGCTTCGTTGGCCTGGTTGGTCTCTTCGGATGCGGTCGTCCAGGAGCCCGGCGCGCGCCACTTCGCTCGTGGTGGCGAATCGGGCATCGCCATGCAGGGCGCGCCGCGGACGCGCGGCAGCAACCAAGGCACCGGGCAGCATGACCAACGTGCCGAAGCCCGCGATGGCGATCGCAGCGTGCAGCTTCTTGCGCAGCAGCGCGTCGTCGGCATAAGAGCGCCAGTAGTCGACGATGCTGGCCCAATGGGCCTGGCGCGGATCCGCCTTGTTCAGCACGAGGAACAGGGCGCCAGACAGGTAGACGGCCCCCACGGTCAACGCGGTGACGCCCACCAGGGTCGCGCAGGCGGCGGCCACCTGGCGCGACCGGGGCCAGGCGGAGAAGGGGAGCGCCGGGCTGTGGCTCATGGCAGCCCCGGCAGATCGTCGTCATCGCGTCCGGTAGGTTCGCAGCGCCGCTGGCCGGGCTTGTAGACGATTTCGGAGATGAAGCGGCCACGCTCGTCGCGATCGAACTGCACGATGACGTCGACGACATTGCCGAGCAGCTCCCGGATTTCGAGCAGGCCAAGACCACCGCCGGCGCCGCTCTCGCGGATCATCAGCGACATCTGGTCGAGCGCCAGCGCACAGCTCCCCGCGTGCACGCTGGTGATGCTGCCCGGGTGGCCGGATGCGGCCAGGCGCACGAAGTAGAAGCACTCGTCGCCGCGCACTTCGGCCAGGAAGATGCGGTCGGGCTTCATGCGCAGGCAGGCCTCGAGCAACGACTTGGCGGTCACGCGCGCGGTGCCTTGGGCGTCCTTGCTGTAGAAGAGGTGGACGACGTTCGGGTGGTGCGGAAGCGTGAGCTCGGCGGTGTCCTGGATCGTGATCAGGCGCTCGTGCAGCGGCACCTCCTCGATGAGCCCTTTCATGAAGGTCGTCTTGCCCGAGCCGGTCTTGCCGCTGACAACGATGGTCTGGTGGTGCTGAACGGCCAGGCGCAGGAACTCCGAATACCGCCGAGCAGCGTGAAGTGCGCGCAACTGGGCGTCGATCGAGGCGCCAGCGTTTCTCGCATGCGGGGCGAGCGTGCGCTCGAACAGGCCGTCGTGCTCGAAGTCGGCCAGGCGCTTGATCAAGTGCGCGGGCTTTCGCACGGTGATCGACACCGTGCCGCGTGCCACCGCGGGCGGGATGACGAACTGGATGCGCTCGCCGCTGGGCAGCGTCGCCGACAGCAGCGGCCGCTCCTGGTTGATCTGCTGATCGCACCAGGTGGCCACCGCGGTGGCCAGCGACAGGCAACGCTCCTGTGTCATGTCCGGCGCCGAGGTGGCTTGCCAGCCCTTGTTCGTCTCGATGAGGAGTTCGCCTGGACGGTTGATACAGACTTCGAGCACGCCGGGCGCATCCAGCACCTCGCGCAGCGGGCGCAGGAATTCGATGACGGACGTGGCGTCGCCCTGCCAGGCGTCTTGGCAGCCTTCGAAGAGTGCGCCTTGGGTGATGTCGTGCGGGGCCATCATGGGCTCACCGCGCTGCGTCAGACGCCGCCTCTTCGGGCGGGATGTGGGCCTGGCCGGCCGCACGATCCAGTGCCAATGGGCGCAGGGCGTAGACCGACGAGAAGTCGATATCGTGGGCGACAACGATGCCGACGATGCCGCCCTGGTTCTGGTAGATCAGCGGCGGGATGTTGATCGTCGAGTCGAGCACCTTCTCCGCCAGCTTGTTGGTGTTGGCGGTGGTCGACGGCAGGAGAACCGTGTTCGTCTGGCCGTTGTTGCCTTGGCTGCTGGCCTGCTCCTGGATGACCATCTGTACGGAATCGTCGATCAGAGACAGCAGCAGCGCGGCGCCGATGCGCTCGTCCCAGCGGTTGTCGACGTAGCCATCGATGCCGGCTTCGCCCAGCGGCCCGGTTCCGGGAGAGTCGAGGTCAACCACGACGCCCTGCGGGGTGCGCAGCCGCGTCCAGACCACCGGGATGCGCACGGTACCCGGTTTGACGGAAGCGATGCGGTAGTCGCCGTCCAGGTGCGAGCCGCGCTCGACCAGCAGCACGCGCCCGTCGTCGCCGTAGACATTGCGCTGCACTTGGCAGGCCACGGGGCCGGAGGTCGCACTGATCACCTTCGTCTTCAGCGCACAGGTGAAGGCGGTGCCCTGGGGCATCGTCAGGCTGCGGTGGTCCAGCCGCGTGGCCATCACGCGCGCCGGTGCGCGGCTCGCGGTACTCGTCGACAACCCCGGGCCGCCGCCGTTGCCCGCAGCGAGAATTCCCGTGGCCAGGCCAGTGCTCGGGAAGCCGGTGGCGTCTGCGCCACCGCTGGCCGCCGTACGGCGGTTCAGGGTGTCGAGCATGCCTTGCAGTTGGCGCTGGTAGCCCTGCAGGCTGCGCGTGGTCCTGGCGAGCGGATCGTTGGTCGCCTGGGCGTCACCAGTGGCCGCGGACTCGTCTGACCCCTCCGAGGTGTTGGCGTCCGTCGCGTCGGTCGAATCGCTGCGGCCGTTCCTCGATCGGGACGCGGTTCCGGCACCCGGGCGTACCGAGACCAACAGCATCGGCGCGTCCTCGGGCGCCATGGCATTGGGGTGGGCGCTCGAGCCGGCAGAGCCTTGGCCCGTGCGATGCACGCCAATGGGCTCGGCGGCCTCGTCGGCCGTCGGTATGAGCGCCGGGATGCGCGGCGAACTCGCGCTCAGGGCGACAGGCGTGGGTGCACGCGCTGGAAGCGGAACGTCGAGATGGCGCGGTTCCGCTGTCGCGGCCGCTGGCCGATCGCTCACCCGCTGGCTGGCGCCATCCTCGGGTTTCCTGCCGCTGACGGCAAATTTCTCGATGGCGAACGCCGAAGCGACAACGAGGGTACCGACCAGGAGGGCACCGGCCAGCAAGCCTTTGCGGGACACCGTCCAGTAGCGACGCGTGGTGAGGTCGGGGATGCCCGGCTCGTCTCGCAAGGGGGAAAGCGTGTTCGAGAAGCGGTCCGAATTGGGGGCCTCGCCAGCTTCCTCGGCGGACGAGCCGTCGCGCTCGTTGCGTCCGGGTTCGTGTGCTTGTTCAGTCATGAGAGGCCTCCCGGATTGCGATGGCCTGCTCGGGCTGTGGCCCCTCGGCCTGCATCGTGCGGGCCACGCCCGGGACCGTGGTGCCGTCTGCGGGCGGCACGCCCTCGAGGTCGAAGGCGTCGTTCCAGATCCCGACCACGGCCGAACCGGCACGCAGCGTCAGGCGGCGGCTCACGCGGTCGACCACCAACAGGTCGTCTTCCATGCGGGTGTTGACGAGCGTCTCGGTGCCATCCCCCACGACCTGGAACACCGCCGGCACCGCGCGGTTGCCGGGCAGCCTCAGGTAGGTGAATCGGCCGTCGTCGAAGACCAGCGTCGGGACGATCTCCGTCGACGCGGCGCCTTCGGCCAGTGAGTAGCGCGTATTGCGAACCTGTGGCTTGGCCTGCAGGCGCTCGGCCACGATGGCGAGGGGAGAGGGCGCCGGTGGCAGTGCCGGCAGAGCGAGCAGCACCGGCGTGGGGTGCGGGACAGCAGATGCGCGGCTGTCAGGCGGCGGTGCCTTGACCACCAAACGGTAAACCGGCGGCCGGGCATCGCCGTCCGGGAGAACGACGAAGCGAAAGGCGTGGGTGCGGCGATCGGTGACGACCGCGAGGTTGTTGGGCGGGCCAGCCGCGCGCTTGGCCTTGACGAACAGCGTATGGCCGCCGGCTTGCGCCGCGACGCACCAGGCGGCGTCGACCTTGGTGCAGTCGCCGCCCAGGCCGGCCGCGACCTCGGCGATTGCTTCGTCGGCATCCAGTTGCACCAGCGTCACGACGCCGCGTTTGACCGGTACCGTCACGACGGCGTGGGGATCGTAGGTGACCTCGCGCAGTCGGGGATCGGCGGGGCCGACGGCGTTCGGCGCCGCGGTAGCAGTCGGTGCAGCCGAGATCAGGAAGTAGCCGAAGGCCAGGCTGGTGGCCACATAGATGGTCGAGGTCATGGCTTGGCTCCCTGGGCAGGCGTGTTGACCTCGGGGTCGGAGCGGTAGGCCACGACCACGAACCCGAACGGGTTCTCGAGGCGATCACCTTCTTTGGCCAGCACCTTGGGCTGGTACTGGTAGACGATGCTGGCCACATGGCGCGTGGTCACTTCCGGCAGGTTGCGATCGGTCTGCCGGACGACCTTGTCGTAGGTCACGGTGGCGTCGCCCTTGTTGCCGGCGCGGCCGGTCGCGGCTAGCCGCACGCCGACGATGTTGATGCGCCAGTCCTCGGTGGCCGCGAGCTTCTTCTGCAGCGCACCGTCGCCTTCGAACTGCCGGTTGTAGTCGGCGAAGACCGCTGGCACCGCCATGCGCGCCACTTGGTTGAAGTCGCGCTGCAGGAACATCCAGTTGTAGCTCTCGCGGGCGCGCACGAAGCTGGCCAGGTTGTGCTTGTCCAGCGCCTCCATCGGTGGGATGGACTCGACACTCAACCGCTGCTGGATGGTGGCCTCACCGGTGACACGGTCGACCACGATCGGAATCTCGACGACGCGGCGCAACGGCCCCTGCGCGAAGACAGCCGCAATCCCAATCAGTCCCAGGACTGCGCCCGCGGCGGCCACGAGCCAAGCGCGTCGCTCCGAGCGTTCGAGCATCAGCGTGCGATCGATCTCCCAGGACGCGTTTGACGCGAGCACGGCATCGGCAGCGTCGGCGGTGTCTGCTGCATCGACCGCTGCGTGTGGACGGGATCTTGGCGCCGCGGTGCTGCGCTCGGGCAATGCGGCGGCGACGCCTGGCATCAGGACGGCATTCATGGGGGACTCCGGTGGGTGGTGCGGCGGACTCAGGGCAGGTAGTCAGCGACCTTGCCTGTGCGATCCAGCATCTGGTATTGGCGCTCGCGTTCCTGGGAACGGGCGATGCGCTCTTCGCTGTCAGCCATGCCTTGCAGCATCTGGATTTGCGTCATCTCGTGCGCCAGCAGGGCGTTTTCGGCGCCGATGCGGGCCTGGATCTCCTGCACCGACTTCTGATCCGGCGTGCCGTTGATTTGATCCATCAACGCATTGATCTGGGCGAGCCGGCCTGCCGCCGACTTCATCGCATCCTGAAGCAGGCCCTTCTGCTGGTACGGCTGGGCGAGCGCGGCCTGGCAGGTGGTACGGTCATCGCCGCTGCGATCGAGGCAGTTGTAGATCATGCTCGCGTCGCGCAAGGCCTTGGCCGTGCCGTTCAGCCCGGCATAGCCGCCGCGGTCGACGGCATTGACGATCGTGAACGCCTCGGCAGGGACGTAGTTGTGCAGCAGCGGGTTGTTGAAGACCTGGCCCAGGTTGCGCAGGCCATTGATGCTACTCAGCTGACTTTGCAACTGGCGGATTTGCTGCACCTGGTTCTCGATGGAGGTGACCCCGTCCAGGACCTGCTGGATCGACTGGATCAGGTTGGCGGCGTCGATGACCGGGATGCCCTGGGCACGTGCGCTGCCGGACCCCAGCGAGGATGCGAAGACGCAGGTGATGGCGATGAACTTGATGAGCTTGTTCATGACACGCTCCTGGTTGAAGGTAAGACGCTAGTGCTTTGACTGGCCTCGCAGGGCGGCCAGGCGGTAAGCGGCGATGCGGGCGCCTTGGTAGCCGGCGCGAGCGATCGTGACTGCACCCGAGGCCACGTTGGCAGCAGCTCGCCCCGTGGCGGCTGCCGCCATGCCTGTCGCGCGGCCAGCGACGAAAGGCAGCCCCGCCCCCGCACGAATCGCACCGCCGGCGGCCGCACCTCCGGCGGGGGACACCGGCGCCGACCGGATGCCGCCAGCGATCATGGCGCTTTGCAGCATCTGGACACCTTGTTGGATCGCGGCCCCGCCGGTCAGCGCGGAGGCCAGGCTCGGCGCCTGAAAGCAGATGATCGCCATGAGCACCATCACGATGCAGTACTTCAAGCTCTCACCAACGACATTGAAGTTGGGGCCGAGGAAGCCACCGTGATCCTGAACGGCTTGAACCATAGAGCCGCCCATGAAGGCGCTAATCCCGAGGGCGAAGAACGCAAACCAGGTGATGACGACCGAATTGAGCAGCATCGACAGCCAGCTGTCGAAGAACCGTGCGGTCGGTCGCCAGGCAAGGCAGAGGATGAACAGCGGGCCGACGGCGATGACAAAGGTGAGAAATATCTTGGCCAGGCTGACGACGTAGAGCGCGATGCACAGAAAGACGACGTTGCCGAAGGACGTCACGACCGCAGCGAAGACCAGATCCATGCGGGTGATGCCGGCATCTTTCAACAGGTCGAGCACGAGTTGGCTGGCGCCGTCGTTGAACGCGTCAAGCAGCGCATACGGCGAAGTGACAGTCGATGGATCGACTGTGGTCGGCAGGAACGTGTTTGCCACGCCCATGGCAAGTGCGTTGGCCGTGTCCGCGACGTTCGATGTGTAGAAGGTGGACTCCAATGCGAAGGTCAAGACCAGGCCGATCTTGAAAACCTTCCACATGAAGGTCGGTACGGTCTCCGAAACCTCGTTGCGCAGGACAGCCCAACCGTAGAACGCGACCCACAACGTCATTGCCGACAACGCGATCGGCGCCAACACAGTCATGAGAGAGGTGACGACTCCCACCACATAGGTGTCGAGGATGTTGTTGAACTGCGTACCGACCCAGGTGAACATGAGACTTCTCCTACTGCTACTGGACTGCGCTGTAGGGCAGATCCTTGGTGCTGACACACTTGCTGGCCACGTCCGGGTGTTGACATTGCATCCACCGGCCTTGGGTCTTGACGATCCACAGGCGGGACCGCTTCTCGGTTCCATAGCTCGATACGCGACAGGTTCCAGGACGCGCATAGATCTCGGTGCATTCGCGCAGTCCTTCTGAGGTTTCGACCATCCTCCATCCGCTTCCCGCACAGCCCTGCCTGGCGGCAGGGCATGGCACCCCCAAACCCGCGTTCGGCAGCGGTGGCGTCTCGACCTTCCTGCTGCCGTCGGACAGAACCTGGACGGCCTCATTTCCTTTGACGAACTGGGCGTGCGCGGCGGTGGTGCCGGCGAGAAGCAAGGCGGCCATGGCGATGCGTTGTGCGAGCTTCATGTGGATCTCCTCGAAGTTCGAAACTTGCGATCCTGAACCTCTTGAAGGAGAACGGGAAGCCACTGAAACGGATCGTTGCCATGGCGTGCGCGGATGTCGTCGAGGAGGGCGATGTTGTCGGTTGTGGCCGAGAGAACGGTGATGAAGTCTTCGAGCCCGGACAGGTCGAGTTCGCAGATTGCGCTGGCATGGCCCTGCTTGACCAGGAAGCGATGACCGCCCTGGGCGCCGAGGCTCTTGACCATTGCGAATTCGGCTTCCGTCAGACCAAACCCCTCCACGTATTCTTCGTGGACGGCCTCCGGATTGGCCAGGAAGATCTTCGTCACGCTCTGCTCGACCATGGTGCGGCCGATCGGGTGACGCAGCACGTCCGACGGGCTCTGGGTGTCGAAGATGCCGAGACCGTTCTGCTTGCGGATCGTCTTCTGCTTTTGCTTGGCGAAGTCGCTGAAGATCGTGTGGTCGAGCGCCTTCCAGAACTCCGAGATCACGTAGATCAGCCGTTCACCGTTGACCAACTCTTCCATGACCTGCAGCAGGTACATCATCACGGGCGTGCGGACTTCCGGCAGGTCGAGGAACTCGGTCGTGTCGAAGCCGATGACGCTGGCGGCGTCCAGGTCGAGGAGGCGGTCGTCGGCCTGGTCGAACACCCAGCCGAGCGCACCGCCCTGGCACCAGCGCCCCAGGCGTTCGAACAGGCTGTTCTCGCCCGCCTTCGGTAGGTTCTGGCGCACGGTCGAGAAGCGGCGCAGGTGACTCGGCATCATGGCGACGGCGTGGACAGCGTCGGCGATCGCCCGCTCGTCGGCCGGCAGCAGCGGGAGTGCGGGCGTTTCGATGCACACGCGGATCAGCTGTGCCCAGAACTGAACTCGCGCGGGCGTCGGCGCGCGCTGCAGAGGGTTGCAGCCGGTTGGCTTGCCCGCCTCAAGCGTGAAGTACCGGCCGCCGAGGGCCCGCACCGCAATCTCGCAGCCGCGGTCGAGGTCGAACAGCACCAGGCGCGGCGCCGGATCCCACTTGCGCGTGAGCGCGAGCAGGAACATCTCCAGCGTGGTCTTGCCCACCCCGGTCGAGCCGATGAGGAGGGTGTTGCCGGGCAGCTTCTTGTCGGCGGAGTCTTCGCCTTCGGGGCTGGCGTGCAGGTTCAGGTAGAAGGGCTGGTCCGAGGGCGTGCGCAGCAGGGCGAGCGCTTCGCCCCAGGGATTGCCGTCGCGCTTGCCGCGGGCGAAGTTATGACCGCTGGCCAGCGCGGCGAAGGCGCGCGAGGACAGCTTGGCATCCCGCGGCCGCCATTGCCAGTTGCCCGGCATCTGGGCGAACCAGGCGGCGTCGGCGACCAGGTCGACCGGCGCCATCTGCAGGCTTGAGGCTTCGCCGACTGCGCCGATGGCCTGGGCGGCGCGGCGGCCGGCGTCGGCCACGTCGTCGCCGAACACCACCAGGCTGTAGTGGTACTCGCCCATGCAGAACTGGCCGTCGCCGAGCTCGTTGAGGGCGACATCCATCTCGGCCACCTGGGTGGCGACGACGTCGTCGCTGGCGATCAGCTGGGCGCGTTGGAGCTCGAGCGCGCGCATCGCTTCACGGCGGGGCAGGATGGAGAAGCTCTGGGTCTCGATGAATTCACTGGCTTCGTAGAGCAGGGCGTTGAGCACCCCGGGCTCTACTGCATCGGCGTATTCCTTGATGTCGACCAGGGCTGCGAAACGTCGGGCGTTGCCCTGGCGCAGTTCGAGCTTGTCGCCGCCAAAAGACAGGCGCGCCGTGGGCAGCGTGCGGTACAGGGCGCTGGCGGTCATTGGAATTGCGCGCCAGCTTCCATTGAGCAGGTAGCCGAGGAATTCGGTCACCTCGGAGTACGTCCGGCCGCGGTGTTCGCGTGCGCCCAGCAGCCTTGGTCCGAAGCCGCGCAGCACGCGGGCAACCAGTGCCGAGCGCTCGGCCATCACGCGCAGGGCCTGCACTTGCGCTTCGGCGATCGCGGCGCGTGAGCGCTGCGTGGATTGCAAGGCGCGGCTCACACGCGAGACGTTGGGCCGGTAGACGAGCGTCAGGTAGAGCTCGTTGCTCATCATCGCGTGACCGGTGAGCTTGGCCTGGTAGGCGCGTGAGAGGTCGTGGGCGAATCCTGGGCCGGGGGGATGGTCCAGTTCGTCAGTGACGACCCGGTGCAGGCGGTGCGTCCAGACCGCCCACTGGCCGCCAGCGAGGTTGCGCAACAGGCTGCACAGCGCTTCGTGCCGTTCGGCGATCTGGGCTTCGTCGGTGCATTCGAAGGCGACGCCGTCAAGGCGCCAGACGCGCAAATAGTCGCCGCCGCGCGTGATCACGTCATGCGGACTGACCAGTGACGAAAACGGCACGAACCGCGCCAGCGGGTTCTCGATACGCGCCTGGGCCCAGTAGCGCGGCCGCGGTAGCCGGACGCCCGCCCGCGCGGCGCGCACCGTGTGTGCCGGGTGCGAGGTCTTGGACGTCGACTTCGACGTGCGGCGAGTGTCAGAGGTGCCAGGCATCGCGGGCTCCCCGGTAGAGGGTGGGCGCATAGCTGCGGGCGTGCCAGAAGCGGCGGTTGCGGTCGTGCAGCCGCAGCTTCAGGGCGACGAACATCTGGCGGAAGCGTTGATCGTCCTGGGTGGTCACGAAGCGCATCCACCCCAGCGCCGGGACGAGGGCCGCGACCACCGCCAGGGCGATCCACCAGCTCACGAGCACGCCGCCCCATAGGATCAGCAGCATGCTGGTGCCGAACAGCACCACCAGCGGCACCAGCGGGATGCCCAGCTTCATGGCCGGGCGGGTGGCGCCCTTGTAGATCGCTTCGGGTTGCATGACGAGCGCTCCGGTGGCTCAGCTGACGATGTAGCTGGCGAACGCTGCAGCGCCGCCGACCAGCGTGCCGCCCAGCAGGACGTTGGCGACGTCGGCCAGACGCGCGCCCTGGAAGATCATCTTGAAGCCGGCCCAGATGATCGCGATCGTGACCACCGCCACCGAGATCGTGACCAGGATGGCGTTCACGTTGGTGACGGTCGTGTTGACCTTGTCGAAGCCCTGGGCCGATGCGGCGTTCGCCGCGATGGCCAGCAGCGATGCGGCGATCGCAGAGGGCCACCGCGAGGTCGCCGACCGATGGGCGATGGCATGGGCCGCGGGGGTCGGAAGGATCGAAGGGATCGGGGTCATGGCAGCTCCTTCAGTGTGGTGGGGAGGACGGTGGGGCCGGTCGTCGGGAGGACGGTCGGAAGGGCGGCCGGCAGGGCGATCAGGCGCGGATGCAGCGCTGCTCGCGCGACCTGCTGGACGTAGCCTTGCCGCCGGCCGGTGGTGAAATTGCCGCTGTAGTAGCAGGACAGTGCGGCGCGCAGCGCGGCCTGCGGATGCCCCGCATGGGGCTCGGTGCCGCCGGCCCGATCGAAGCAGTCGCGCAGCACGGCCTGCATGGCGGCCAGGTTGGCGCAGGGCTCGAAGGCCTCTTCAAGGGTCAGGCCGAGGCGGTCGACGTTGGCGACGTTGATCTGGGCCAGTCCGACGCTGAAGTTCCAGCCAGACTGGCGCAGGGACGTGGCGGTGGCGAGGGCCTCCGTGCGGCCTTGCGGTTGGCGTTCGAGCCCGCCGCCGACGACGCCAATCGCCCACGGGTTGAAGGCACTCTCGACCTGCACCAGCGCGCGCGTGGTGTCGGCGTGGACCTGCGGCGCGCAGGCCAGCGCGAATGCGAGGAAGGTGGCGGGATCCATTGCGGCGGCCTCACCGGGGAACGCCCGGAAGCGGCGTGGGCTGGGTCGCCAGCCAGGCCGCGTAGTCGGCGTCGAACTGTGGGTCCCACGCGCCGAGCTGGGTCTTGGCCGCTGGGGTGAATTCGGTGACTGTCTGACCGGAAGTGCTCCACCAGGTGCGTGCGAACAGCGCGCCATTGATGACGACCGAGACTGCGCCGGTGTAGTCGCAGCTGTAGGCCGGGCCGGGGTCGACGTCCAGCAGGTGGGTGTATTGCGGTGGGCAGAGCGTGGGCGCCTGGGCCCAGGCGTTGCTCGCGCTGGTATTGCCGGTGCTGCTGTTGCCCGCGTTGCCCATCCTGCAGGTCGGAAAGGACCGCCCGCGGGCGAGGTCGTGGAAGAGCCGCCGGATCGGCGGGACACATTGCGGGATCGCGCTCCACTTGGGCGCCGCCAGGCACAGCAGGACGGTACAGCCGTCGACGGCGCGGGCGTCTGGACTGACGCCGAGCAAGGCCAACACGGCCGCGAGTCCTGTGAGTGCGGCCAGCCCTGCCTTGCGCGGCAGACGCGCCCCCGGCTTGGCAGGGGGAAGGCCGAGGTCTAGAGTCGTGGTCATGGGCATGATGTTCCTGAGGTGAGGTACCGAAGGGAGTCATGGCCGGACGCGTTGGGCGTCCGATGTGCAAACTCTAGAGTCGCCAGGCGCTGCTGCGAGCGATGAATTCAGGCCAAAAATCATCGGGACAGGACCCGACTCACCCGGTCGATGCCGACCTCGAGTCGTTGGCGGGCTTATTCCATCCGCATGCCATCGAGGTTCAGGAGTTCTCGTTCTATGCCTTGATCGTCGACCTGCGCTCGCTCGCCGAGTTCGAAGACGATCACCTGCCGGGCGCGGTGTGCGTACCGCCAGCGGTACTGGTCAGCAGCGAGGGTGCCGTTGGACGCCGCTCCGAGCTGCTGGCGCGCGACAGCGCCGGGCCCATCGACCTTCCGCCTGCGCTGGCGGCGCGGGTGTCGGAGATCCGGCTCGATCAGGCCATCCTGGTCTATGACGGTCGCGGTGGCTTCGACAGCGGGCCGGTGGCCCGCGCGTTGCGCTGGCGCGGGTGGACGGTGGACGTGCTGCCGGGTGGCTGGATCAACTACCGGCGTTGGGTGCAGGCGGGCCTCGAGGTGGTGCCGCGCGCAATTGCATTCCAGGTCATCGCCACGGGACTGGCCAGCGAATCCGCGCGGGTGCTGGCCGGCCTCGTCAATGCCGGTCAGCAGGTGCTCGATGTCGCGACCCTGGCCGGTTGGCGGCCGGACGCACTGACGACCCGCGCGACGGCCTCGGCGGCGTCCAGTCCGCCGACCCAGGGCTTATTCGAGAGTCGATTGCTGCAGGCGCTGCGCCAGTTCGATCCGCGCCAGCCCGTTTGGATGGCGCAGGCGCCGCGGTATCTTGGTCAATTGGTGTTGCCGCCGGCCCTGGCGGAGGCGCTGGCGGTTGCCCCGCTGGCGACGCTGGTCTGCCCGCTGGCCGAGCGTATCGCACGCTGGCGTGAGGACGAGCCGCTGCTTGATGGACCCGTGGCGGCCATCGTGCAGGCGGTGATGGCGGCGTGGCCTGGGGCCGCGACCGGGTGGCTGGCGGCGAAAGCGGACTGGCCGGATGCAGACGATCTGCTGGGCGGGTTGCTGGCCGACCGCGACGCGGCGATGCTCAATGGCCAGGGCGCGCAGGGCCGTCCCACCTTGCCGGTTGTGGCCACGGCCTCGCTCGGGCCCGATGGCCTGCGCCAGGCGATCCTGGCCTGGCTGCCGTTGGTGACCTTGGTGGATCGCGACTAGTCGAGCAAACCGCAGTCGGCTACCAGCCGCGCCGCGCTGCGTCGGTTCGGGACGCCCAGCTTGATGTTGATGCGCTGAAAGCGGGAGTTGATCGAACTGGGACTCACCTGCAGGTCGGCCGCGATGCGCTTGCTGCTGTGGCCTTGGTGTTCCTGGCGCAGCAACTCGAGCTCGGCGGTCGTGATGCGCGCTCTCACGACGAGCTCGCGGCGCAGGCGGGCCATCCACCAGTCATGCAGTTCGGCGGCCAGCAGCCGGGCCCCGAGCCGGAAGCGGCCGAACCCGTCGCCTTCGAAGTAGCCCGCCTGTGCGCAGCCCAGGCACAACAGGCTGATCCGCGAATGGCCCGCGCCCGAATGCACGGGCACCAGGACGGCCGAGGCGAAGCCGTGCTGGGAGGCCAGGTCGATGACGCGCCGGGCCTGGACGTCGCCGACGCGCAAGGCGCTGGCGACGACGGGTTCGCCATGATGTGCGGCGTAGGCGAGCCACGGATCATGGGCAATGCAGTTGGCGTCGAGGTATCGCTGGCACCAGCCCGGCGCGCAGGCCAGCATGAAGCGGCACGACGCGACGTCCGCATCGTCACGAACGAAGGTGACGAAAGCGGCGTGTTCCGCGCCGAGAAGTTGCGCACTGCGGCGCAGCAACTCCAGCGCCGTGGCCTGATCGCGCGCGGCCGCGATGCGCTCGATCATTGCATTGACGCGCGCGAGGTAGTCGGGTTGCTCGACGATCACGGCCAGCGGTGGGCGCGCGGGCGTCTCATCCGTCGTCGCGTTGCTCGTCGCGGACGTCCAGTTGCCAGAGTTCCTCGCCCCGTCGCTTGAGGTCGACGTGCAGCCGCGGGTACTCGAATCGGACAGGGTCGTCATCACACCACTGTCGAAAGTGGTTGAGCTCGGCAAACTGCAGGGACTGGAGGCTGTGCAGTCCCAGTCGGGGGATGTCCTCGCGTTCGACATAGAGACCTCCGGCAACGCGTTGAAGGAAGAACTGCACTTCACCTCGATGTCCCTGGGCCTGGAGCGCGCGCTGGTTGGCGCTCGCGGCATCGCGGTCGCACGGCGCAAGGGCGCGGCGGCTGTCCTGAGATGACCTGGCAGGAGTCGGGCCAGCCATGGCGCACCGCCCGCCGGTCAGTGGCGCGTCAGGGCGCGCGAGAGGTCCGTGACCAACGCGGTCAAGAACCGACACGAAAAGACCTGGATGGCCTTCCTCGTCGCCTCGAAGAACTGGCGCATGTCGCCTCCCAAAAGCAGGTGGTCGGGCAGATCGCTTCGATGGCCCCAATCTGCGCGCGGCCGCACGGCCACGATCCACACAAGGCGTAGAAGAAACCAAATGGTCCCGCGCTGTCTACAGGGGACAAAGGATCTTTGTAATTGCCTGTAAAAACGTTGTGCTAATGCGCAGCATTTTCGCACCGCGGATTTCTCAACCAGTACTGCCATGCGACTTGCACTGGCTTGGATGCCTTGGGACAACAAACATGGCGGGATATGGCTGAGGCCATGTGGCCGGCTCCCCATCCGTGACGCCCGCTGAAGGCTGATCGCGGTTACGAATAGTTTCCGTGTCGATTCAATCTCGTAGGTGGAAATGGCAAGGTCGTGACAACGCGGGGCGCCTCGCCCAGCGCGGGGTCGAAGCGGGGAGGTCGCGATGTGGATTGTGATGATGCCTGCGTCGCGACCGGATGCCTCGGTCTGGTCGGGTCGCCGGGAACTGGCTGTCGTGGATGCAGTCGCGTGGCCATTGTTCTGGGTCTGGCTGTTGCGGCACGTGCCAGCGCCGGTCGGTCTGGTCGGTGCCGTCGGCAATGCCATCGCGCTCCTCAGCGCGATCCTCCGAGTGCAGCGGGCGATCTGGATGAACCATCGGTACTGGTTCACCACCTGGCGCTGGGGCAAGGTCGCCGTAGCGATGATGCTGATGGGATGGGCGATGCGTCTGTCATTGAGCGCGTAATTGCCGCCGCGGGAACCCGTCGGCTATGCGCTCGAAGCGGTCGTACGCCCTGATCGGCTCCAGGCCGGCTGGGTGTTCCACGAGGTGTGCCTGTTGGAGGGCTCGAGGTCTGGTTTTGGCGTACTGCAGTCGTGACGGCGGGAAGGCAGCCTCGAATGCTGCTTCTGCTGCGTCGGCCAGGCCGTTCTGATGCGATTTCGCGGTGAGGACTTGGCGAACGTCCGCTCCCGGGCAACGCGACCGGTGGCTGTCCCCGCATAGCCGTCGTACCGCTGATCTTCGGGTCATCTTTCGAACACGACATGTTTGCTGGGCCTTCTGGCTCTTCGCTGCCGGTCCGCCGAAGTGCCCGACGCGTGTCGCACTCCGGGCTGCGGACTGCGGGCAACCGATCGAACGCATCGAGGCGATGACACTTCGGTCGTTCGAGTCGTTCGTGTTCGAAGACCTCAACGAAGCTGGGAGCACGCGCTGGACAATGCCGGTGGATGTCCGAACCCTGCGTGCGTTTCGAGGCGTGGGCGGCCTACCTCAGACGTACGAACTGGATGACGTCGACCAGACTGCGGCCCGACATCTGCTCTCGATGCTTGCTCGTGATCAGAATGACGCCTTGCTGACATAGAAGATTGGCGGCGCTCTCGACCGATTCGAACGCCTCGATGGTCTCACCTCGTCTGGAATCGGGCCTCATCGTACCGGTGGCGCCGATGGCCGTGGCCGCGATGGATTCTGCTGCGATATCTCTCACTTGTTGACTCCTTGGCGTTGGGCTTCTTATCCTTCTTCGGCATGTGAAGGCCGCAGAGTAAGTCCATTTCTAGGGGGCGGGTCAGTCATGTATTGTGCGGCAGCCTTACACGAGGACAGGGGCAGCCTGCTGTCGCAGACTGCGCCCCTGCGAACGACCCGCGGGTCAAGGGCGGGAATGCCATGCCAGCGTTGCAGCTCTCGATTTAGGCGGCTCGGATCAGTTGAACAGCGAGAACGCTTGGTTCACGAAGACGCCCAGATTGGCCTTGTGGTCGACGCTCGTCCAACCGAAATTCAGGCCGCCGGTGAGGCCAGACTTGGCGTCATGGATGAAGTACACGGGGAGTTGCACCGTCGTGACCTTGTTGCGGAAATCTCGTGAGGCTTGGAGCGAGAACGCAACCTTGTCGACCACCTCCTGGCGCCACTCGAGCGCCAAGATCTCCGTGGTCTTGCGTTTTGGTGATCCGACTGGCCCATTTGCGCAGGTCAGGAAGGTGCCGTTGTCTGGTTGTGCTGCGAGGCATTTGGACGCTGATTTCGCGTCCTTGTACGAGGACTGGATGCTCAAGGTGCCGGTGAGGGCGGCCGCGTGCTCCAGAAACAGGTATCCGACGAATCCACTTGCTGACCAGAGGCCCTCACGCTTTTTCTCGGCGGCGAGCGTTCCTACATCGTAGAAGTCGAAGTCTTGATAGCCTCCCTTCGCGGTTCCGCCGTACGAAAACACTCCTGCCTTAGGGGACAGTAGGCCCCATCTGAATTCGTCATAGTCGTGTTGGGTAAGAGCCTTTTCGCCGGCCGGGAACTCCTTGTTGTCGACCAGTGTCTTAACGTGCGCGTTGTCGCATTGCCAGTCTTTGGATTTGTTGCTCGGGATGCTCTTGAAGAGGGTTTCGTAGGTTGCGCACTTGTCCGGGCCGTCCTTGATGCCTTCTAGCGTCGACTGTGAAAACTTCAGCGCAAGAGTCGTTCCGCTCGCGAGACCATCAAGGCCGGCTAGCGAGGTGCCGCTGTTCCCGCCCTTGCTGGTAGGCGCTTGAGCGATCAGACTGAAGACGTGGTAGCCGTCCGTGTCTGTAACCCGCTTGGACGAGGCTTTGATGGAGACGTTGCTGTCGCCATTCGCCGCCTGTACCTGGAACAGGTTGTCAGCTCCCAGCGGACTCGCCACGCTTGGTGTGCCGATCTTGCCCGTCGCGTCGTCGATCGTTCCGGTGTGGTCTGACTCGGCTACACAGAGGGATGAGAGCGAAGCCGCGGCCAGCACGAAAAGAGCCTTGGACGTATTCATGCGCCGTCTCAGATCGCAATTTTTGCGCGACCAACGCCGGCGTGTTCGCCGGACGGGATGGTGCTTTTGTTGACTACCGTGAACGTCTTGCCCTGGGTCGTGGCGGAGATGCTGAGTGTGTCGCCGCCTGTGCCTACGAACTGGTAGGTGACCCTGTAGTTGCCCGGGCTGTCCAGCCGGATCGAACCTCGATCGTTGGTCATCTCCAACCGCTTGTCGTGAACGGTTATGGAATAAACATCCACACCTTCGCTGAGCGTTGCCGTGATCGTGACATTTACCTTCGACATGGATGTCTCCCTGATTCGATTGAGTGCAGATGCGCGCCACCTGCAGTGAAGGAAATGGTGAAGCGTTACTCAACAGAAACCATCCCTAACCTGCGCCTGAGGTGGCGCCAGCCGGATTTCTACTATGACTGAACAGCCTTTTTAGGAAGCATTTCGCGAGGCATCGCGACGGCGGCCAAGAAGTAGGGCCTTGTGATGTCGCCTTTCACTGCGCGATTTCGTTTTGTGGGTAATGTCCGTGTCGTCGCCATGCACGGCTGGCAACGCGGATTCATACTGCGCGCCGTTCCTGTTCGCGCGTAATTTGACCATTCGCGCTTAATTTAGTGTCTTACAGGTCGGGAACAGCCGGTCGCGCCGCCCGGGAGCCGTCATTCGACGGGTGCGCACCGCGGGATCGCTCTGAATCGCCCGCGACAACCTGTCGAAAGGCCTGTTTCAGGCTCTCAATACCCGCTCATGACCGCAGTACGCGGCGATAGCAGACTTCGAGATCCTCGACGGCGACTCCTCGTACAACATCCGCCGGAGAGCGGCCGGGATGGGTCGTACGCCTGCTTCGGGCGCGAAGCCGACTGGGCGGCGGCGGGCAGCGCGTCGCCGTCCGCAGTGCCGGCGCCCTGCATCGCATCTCCGGCGGGGCGCACGATCGACGTCGCGTCGGCGACCAGCAGGCTTCAGATCGTGAAGTCGCCCATCTGCTGAGCAAGCTCTACGAGCACACGAGCGTGGTGATCACGACCAACCTGGACTTCGCCGAGTGGTCAACCGTGTTCGTGGATCCGACTATGACAACTGCGCTGCTGGATCGGCTCACGCACCATTGCCACATCGTTGAGATGGGCAACGAGAGCTACCGCGTCACCCAGGCCACTGCAAACTCGAAGAAGCGCATCAAGGCCCGAGAGACCGAACGCAAGGCAACCTCGCCGCCGGCCGAACCAAGCCCGACTCCTTGACATACGCGGCGGGTAGGTATCTCAGTGAGTCCAACGATACGCAGATCGTCGCCGACGTGTCGCACTTCACTGCTCATCGCCCGCATGACGAACCTCCGGAAGTGGATCGGTCTCTCCTCGCTTAATCCAATCGACGACGATCGCGGACTGCACGCCCGAGGCACGCAACTTCTGTGCAGTGCTGACCGCCGCAGCAATTAACTTCGGCGCCTCTTCTTGCCAAGTTGCGTTGGCCCCCAGGAGGGCCTTGTATTGAGAAGGCGCTCTCAATTGATCCAGTGCGAAGCAGAGTTTCTGAACGAGATCGGGATCGACGGCGACCCGCGGGACGAGCTTCACCACAACGTGCCATAGGAGTCCCGCTCCGAGTCGAACAGGAACGCCGCATGCGGCTACGACACTTTCTAGAAGTGGTCTCCAGTCGTCGAGATCATGGGGCATCGACTGCTGCCACGAGGCGAGCGCCTGCACGCCTGCCAACAGCGACTCTCTATCCGAGCTCCAAAGCGCACTTCGAACGAGATCTCGTCCTCGCACTCTAAATGACGATAGACGTTGCGCCAGCGCATATGCCGCCTCTACACCCTCCGGGACATCGGCACAGAATGCCTCGTATCGCTGCGCGAGTTCGCCGCTAAGGAAACTCTCGTCGATCAGTGGGAACACCGCAAGTAGGAGCAGACGCGAAATGTCCCTAGGCGACGCCTGGTTGTCCGGAAAACTTCTGGCTCCGCTTGGCTTGGGACGCCAGGACAATGCCGCGTCGAGCCAACCCTTGACCACTGCCGCATCCGGCGGCGCCAACCGGCCGGATTGCACGAACGCCATGCTCCCAATCACGTTTTGCACCCACGGAATGGAAAAACCCTCAACCGGGGCGGTGAAGTAGCGGGCTGCAAACAACACCTGCGGGTCCACATCAGCAACTTCAGGCAGTTCGAAAATGACGAAGTGCCAGAGATTTACTGCAGTTGGCAATCCATCAGTCCCAGTTTTCGACCAGAGCGCGGCCGCTAGGCGGCGGACCTCCTCGTCAGTGAGGTTTCCGCCTCGAAAGAGACTGAAGAGCCGGCCGATGGAGTCCTGACGGTGGGGCTGGCTGCCGCTTTCTGCCATCTTGAAAAGATCGGAAAGCCGTTCAGTCCATTTAACGGATGCACGTGTCTCCTGGGAATAGAGGACATCATCATCGACGACGTCCCGCCAATAGTGCGGAACCTTTCCTGGTAGTTCGGCTGCTAGCCGGAAGACTAGCTGCTCAAGCCCGAATTGCAGCCTCGCGTGTCTCGGCAGAACGCGCCACGCTCGCTTCAAGAGGGTGATGTAGTTCTCGTGTAGCCAGAATTCCTCGGGCAGATAAGGCTCGGACGCCCAGGACAGCACGGTCCCGTACCACTCTACGGCCGCCTGATCGTCGAGACGAACCGACAGGCGCGACAGAAGTTCAAAACTTATGGCGACTCGTTCGACGAAGAAGATTCGCTCATCGAAAGTCGATTTCGCCCGCGAGGAGAGTTCTGACAAGCGACGCATCGCATAAGCGCAGGAGCTTAAAACACGCTGCCGCAACTCCAGTGCCTTTTCGATGGGCCAGGTTGCGATCGCCACCCTGCTGAAGAGGGAGTCGACTATGACCTTGTCATCGCGTTGCCGACAACTGGCAAGCGCCCAATTGAAGGATAACTCATCCGAGAATCGCGCCAAGGGGGCAGCGCGCCGAACTTGGCTGCGAAAGAACGTCACGTTGCCAATGCCGCCCTCGCTGCCAAGAAATTCAAGTAGCCTGCGCATCTGTCGCGGCCACCCGTCTCCACCATCATCCGTTTCCTCGAACTGAATGCTTCGCACGTACGTGCCGGGCTCAAATTTCGGGAGTTCCGCACCCGATCGATTGCTTTCAGCTTTGCGCAGCTCCTCGCCGAGGGCGTCTATTTCATTCCAGGGGTCGAGGAGCTCATCTCGAAAAACCGGCTGGCTTAGCTGCGGCAGTTCAAAGTTGGTGGTGTCGTCTGCAGCAGCGCCGCTCGAGAGCATGTTCGCGCGCGCTGCGAGAAAGTCTGCCCAGATGAGACGGGACGAAATCCACTGGGAGGTCGGTTCGAGATGGTGTCTCGCCCTCAGTGCTGTGAAGGCTTCCAGGTAGAGTTCGCGGGCGGCGTTGATTTGGCCTGTCTGTGCGACGAGACCGGCGCGGCGCACCATCCAAAAGGGGTCTTCTCCCTTTACACCATCCGCGGCAGCGGGCAGGCGCTCGAGGTCGAGTCGTTCGATACATCTCAGCGCGGTCAGATAGGAGGACCAGGCAGAGCCGTCTTTGCCGGCTGCATTGAGTGCGGCGAGCGCACTCTCGAATTCCTTCTGGTCTCCAAGTTCACGCCTGCCCATTGCGATCGCAAGTGCCACGTCGAGACGTTCTTCGACTGGCGTGGTTGGAGTCATCGAGCCGATTCGTGCCTCTAGATGCTCCAAGAGCCACGCAGGCAACTCCTGCTCACCGATGTGTGCGCGCCAAGCGACCTCGCGCATCAGGACGTTCTGATCTGAAGCTGTCAAATTGGCGAAGAGGCGCTTAAAGACGTGCAGGGAGGACTGCACATCGGAGGTAATCCTCCACCGCATTCGATGCGGGCAGCGAACCCATCCGGGATACGCCTCGCGATCGGCCGTCCACATCGTTATGCAGTTACGTACGTCGTCTACGGTGGACTTGAATTGCAGTGCATTTGAGCGGGATGAGTAAGGCCAGTCTGCCGGGGACAGTGGCTGGCCTCCCGCCAGGAACTTGAGGAGCTCGAGGTGCGCTTCCTTGTGTCGTAGCTCCTCTGGCCTGTTCGACACGAGTGGAGCGAGATCGATTGCAGCAATATTCATCTTCTCGAACAACTGCCGTCGACTCGGCGCGATGTCCAAAACGCCAACAAGATACAACCGTCGGTTGTGCCCGCCTAGGTGGTCGCGAACCCAGCCTGCCCACTGCACGAAGTTCGGGTCTTCGCCACTGAAGCCCAAAAGCACCAACTCGTTTTCGATGAACACTTGTCGCGCCAAGTTCACAAACGCCGCGTGGGTGTCCGGATAGCGCCGGAAATGCTCCTGCGTCAGGATGAACGGGCCATGCGAAGGAAGACTTCCGTGCAACTTGACGATTCTCGGAGCATGGGACGCGGCCATATCTCCCGTCGTTCGAACAACGCTGTAGGGTCGATGCGCGACGCTGCGAGCTGCGCGCTCAAGGAGTGTGTCCCAGTTCGTGGTGAGCACATCTGCCCAGGGCAGTGACATAAGCCTCTTGTGGCATTCACCCGGTTGCCATGCGTCGTCCGGAACCAGCTCGCGTATCAAGTCGTCGACGGCCGCGTCGCCAAACGCTACTGCGTATTCTTGTGCCAGGCGAAGCGGGTCAGCGTTCGAGAACTCCCCCTTCAGATAGAGGTTTTGCCACATCTTCCTGGCGAAGTGCAACCACAGGGGAGGTTGTGCCGAGTTGGGGGCAGGCAGATTGGCGCCGCATCGACTGAATCCAGCACCGACCAAGACGGCTGCCCTTCGCCCGCGGCTATGGCCATTCAGGGACTCGCGAAGTTGCTTGAGGGCGGGATAGTCGGGAAGCTGCTTGAAGGTGGAGTTCACGTGATGTCCTCGCAATTCGGCGGTGGCAAGACTCGGGTGCATCCACCGACCTCCCATGATATGTGGCGCCTGGATTTGGGCTTCGGGGGGCGGCCAGCGCTCTCGGCCCCGGGCCGTGGACGAACCAGACGAGCAAATGCTCGATGGCTGGAAGGCGGCGACTCAGGACGATTCAGCCTTCAAACCCGATCGGCGCGTCGCGACGACTGAGGGAGGCGGAGCCTGCCCGCTCTCTGGTGGCGCGGTGGCGGCTTCATCCCACAAAGGACGACGCATCCGGGTTGCTCGTGAGTCGAACAGCAAGGCTGTGTTCAAAAGGTCTCCGAGCGTAGATATGCGGCTTCGGAAGCTCGTTTGCTCGCAGTTCGATCGGGGTCGCGTTCAAGGTACTCTCTGCCAGCGAATCCTGGATCACTGTTCCAAAGGGCTGCCCAGTGTCTTCGTATCCGTACATGTGCATTCCGCGTCCCGTTCAATGCCCAAGTCGACGAAGCCTACCCGAATACGAAGGGACTTCCCGCAATCCCTGAACGGCGTCGATGCGCCAAGATTGATGTTGCGAAGTCAATCTGCAACGGGAAAGGGGAAGTCCATGAGCGAGGTTACACGAGGCTTTATCGCGCGGGTAGGGGTCGACCTGGCCAAACGCGTTATCCAGGTTCATGCGGTCGATGCCGCTGGGCGAGTCGTCGCCGCGAAGGCGTTGCCGCGTGACGGCTTCATGCCCTGGTGTGCGCAGCTGCCGCCGGGAACGCTGATCGCCATGGAGGCCTGCAGCGGCGCCCACCATTGGACGCGCAAGTTGAGAGCTCTGGGGCTCGACGCGCGGATGATGGCGCCCCACTTCGTGACGCCGTACCGCATGCAGGGCAAAGGCGGCAAGAACGACGCCAACGATGCGGCCGCGGTCTGCGAAGCGGCCTCGCGGCCGTCGATGCGCTTCGTGCCGCTCAAGACGCCGGCGCAACAAGCCATGCTAGCCATTCACCGCCTGCGCGAGGGATACAAGGAAGAGCGCAACGCTTGCATCAACCGTATCCGAGGCCTGCTCACCGAATTTGGTCTGGTCTTCGCCCAACGCCCCGAGGTGCTGCGCCGTGAGCTGTCTGACGTACTTGAAGATGCAACCAACGAATTGCCGGCATTGCTACGCATGGCGCTGCGACAGGCCCACCTGCACTGGCTCGAGCTCGAATGCCATATGGCGTGGTGCGACGAGCGCATTGAGGCGCACGTTCGCACCGACGAACAGGCCAAGGCGGCCGCGCAGCTTTGCGGTGTCGGACCAGTGACCGCCTCGGCGCTGGTAGCGATGGTCGGCGACTTCAAACAGTTCAGATCGGGCAACCAGTTCGGCGCCTGGTTGGGGCTCGTGCCTCGGCAGAACTCCAGCGGCGGCAAGAACAGCCTCGGCCAGATCACGAAGCGCGGCGACGGCTACTTACGCACGCTGCTGATCCAGGGCGCCAAGGCGGCCATGGTCCACGCCAAGAAACGCACTGACCGCATCTCGCTATGGATGGTGAGTCTGATCGATCGGATCGGCTGGCAGAAGGCCGTGGTTGCCATGGCCAACAAGAATGCCCGGATCTTGTGGGCCGTGTTGAGCAAGGGCACGGCCTACGATCCCAATCACGTGTCGATCAACCCAGGATTGCCGGCTACGGCCTGAAGACCTGCGAGCATCCGTCGAGAACAGGAAAGAATCGTTCCCCGCAGACGTGCGTTCGAAGATGCACCCCACAGGTCAGACCGGCAGCAGGTGAACTCGTACAGCTTTCCGCCGCGCCATGATGGCGACGACGATACCCGAATGGAGTCCTGCTGAGCGGTTTGTATCTGGGCCCGCACCGTTGAGTGCAACAAGGCCGCCTGTAGATGTGCAGTCTGTTCTGTGTGGCGTTGCCTCTTCGGCACGCAAGTCATGCGAGGAAGAAGGAATACCTGCTATTGAATAAACGGGAAGTCCCTGTAGATAGCGGTCGCTCGCGAGAGTCCGGAGCTGACCGAGAAGGGCCCTTGGGCGCCGGCGGCTACCCGTCCGCCAATGCCTTCCCGGCCGCTCGCAGCATCCGCTCTCTTGGAGCAGATATGCCGAAGTCCAACCAATGAATGACGTTGTAGAAAAACTGATCTGCAGCCATATAGTCTTCAAGAAAGTTCTTCACCCGGCGCCGTGGGAAGGCGCGAATAACCTTGAGCGCAGCGAACTTCCGAACATCCTCACTCTCCGACCGCAGCAGGGGAGCGATGACGCCTTCTGGGAGCAACTGGAAGGACTTGTCGGGTATCAGTGGAATGATCCGCGACAAGAGGTATCCGGATATCGGCAAGCCCAGCAGGTCATTGAGTCTATGCTTACCGAGTGCATACAACGTACGCGCCGAATCGGCGTACCTAGTGCCGCCTCCAATCGACAGCAGCGATGCGTACTTACGACCGTGTTCGGGCCGCTCGAGAGCTGCGATGACCAACGGAATGTCGCACCATTGCCCGAACTTCGCTAGGTACCGGAGATCTGCGGCCGAGTAGTCGACATCGCCGTCCGCAAGCATCGATCGAACGAGTGCCAGGTCAGTCGCGTCAAGCCTACCGACAATGATATCCAAGCCTTCACGCGTAAACGTGCTCCGCAAGTGCTTGCCAAGCGAGCGGGTCTTCTCGATAACATCAGTCTGCGATACGTTCCGCTTAGCCATTTCCTCCACCAAGGATTCAAAGCGATCAATGAACTGATTGGCCACGACTTTACGCAGATCGTCGCCGCGCAGCTTGAATTCGCGACGTATCAGCGCAAAGAATGCGTTCTGGTCGAAGATAGCGGATCGACTTTCTTCTTCAAGCTGCGCCACTGTCAAACGGCTGTAGACCTGATCGCTGTAGCGCTCTAGAACGGCCTCGCCCTCAGCATCGCTTTGGCTAAGCCCGAACAAACCAAATGCGGTGGCATTGGCTGCTTTTCGCACAAGGACGGCTCTGGCCTGGTCAACGGAATAGCTTCGACCGCCAGCGACCAGCGCCTGCAGCGCTTCATATCGAACATCCGCGTCACTGTCGTTAAGCATTGATTCGGCGACGCTCCCGATGAGCGCACGCCGCTCTTGCAACAGCTTGACCAGTGTCGTCCTTACCAACGCGTTGCGATGATTCAGTCCGCGCAGCAGAATCTCATTGTCAAATTCAGAGTCCCGGCTGAACAGTGAATCCAGCAAATCCTGCTTCACCGAGCTTGGCTGCAAGGTATAGAGCGCCTCCAGCGCCGCACGACGGTCGTCACGCAGAGTAATGCGGATGATGGCATTGGCTGCCGCACTGGTTGTTTGTGACTCGTTCTTGGCAAACTCCTCATTGATAAATGGTAGATCTGACGGCTGACCGAATTCGCTCAGATACTCCAAAGCCGCCACACGCACCGCTGTATCCGCAGTCTTTCCGAACCACAATGGAACGATGTCTTTGCGACCAAAAGACTCCTCATCGACGATCGAATCCGCTATCAAACGCATGGATTTCAGCGCACCGACACGCCGGTCGCTAGTGCCGACTACAGAACAAATGGCCAGCATGTTGCTTCTGAAGCCGTCGACCGCCGCGATCCAGTGCCACAGCGGAACGTTCCCGTGTTTGAAGTAGGCCAGGCCGTCGTCAAGCAGTGCGACAAGTTCGCGCCGTCCGAAATCAAACTTCGCCCGCGCTTTGAAGAGAAGGTTCGCGTCGTGCGGGCCGAGCAACTGCTGATCGTTTCCGTGGACGGCCGCGATGATGGAGAGGAGTCTCATCCGCGCTACGTCATCGGCCTTCAATGGGCGCTCGTCGGTGGCCTGCTCAGCTGTAGCCAAGAAGTTCCTCAGGAACCTTGCACCTTCTACGGACAGTGGCGTCGTCGGTCCGGGCTCGGTCGCAGACGTGGATTGCGTTTCAACAAGCGGTGCTTGATCTTTCTCGGATTCTGACGCTTTGTCCCTATCGGCGAGTGCAATGACGTATCCCTGGATGCACTTGCGGAACTTGCCTTCGAAGTCCCGGATATCTGCAAAAGTGCCGGCTAACAGTTTTCTCTCGGCAAAGACCTCATCTTTGAATGCGAGCACTTTCTTAAGGTGATCCCCCGGGTCGGCAAGCGACGCGGCATCAAGATCCTTCAGGAGGAGGTTTACCTCAGGCCGCCCCTCCTTGGCGTTTCGCGCCATAGACCGCCTGAATTCTTCCTCGAAGCCGGATGTATAGGGATCGGTCCCTGGCGGCGTTCCCCAGCGCTTCCAAATCATGCCAACGAAGAGATCGCACCCTTCGAGGTCTCGATTGATAATCGCTTGCGGCCTGCCGACACCAGGCAGTGTGTCTTCCCAGCCAACCAGTTCAACCTGATACCCGAGCGCGTCTGCCAACTGACTGTTGAAATCTTCAACGATCGACTTGGCAACCTTCCGCTCAGCGACAAGATCGCCAGGAGAGGCGAGAAAGACTTTGACGAACCGCCGCGTTCCCGCCATTGCTCAACGTCCCATTTCATGTGCTTGCCGTTCATCGAAGCCAGATGCACAGCTTTTCTGATCGTACTCGACGGCTCCGCAACCTGAAAGCGGTCTCTTTGTGATGATGGGAAATCGCCAGCTGCTCCCACTCGAAACTTACACCCGCGATCGCGCTCGCAATACAGCACGTTTCACAGACTACAGCCGCCCGTCGCAGATGCGCGACCGGCGGCTCGCAGCTGCTGGTTAGCTGCCGTTGGACGGCGCCGGTGGTACGGTCGGCCCGACCGGCGAAGGTCGGTTGCTTCACGAGACCGAGTGGGCCGGTGGTCCCGGCGAGGATGCTCGATGGGCCATCGAAGCTTCCGACGAGGCGTTTGAGATGTTACCGCTTTGATAAAGCTGACCCGCGCCGAATTCGGTGGCCGACCCGATTGCTGACGTTTGCGACCGACCGGTTATAGCCGGCTACTGTCGGCCAGCGGCGCCAGCCAGCCTTTGCAATGCAGCGGGAGCAGCCGGCCGAGGCTCGACTCTGGACGACAGCTTCCGCTGCAAAGCCGACATCGCGTCTGGCGAGGCTCTAGCGAAGTTCTGCCGCACTGCCGGGGCCGCTCGGCCGAAGAACCCGATCCGCTGCTGTTCTAAGTTAGGGGGACGGGATGTACACCTATTCCACGAAGTGCGACTCTTCAGCCCGCGTTCAGACAGGGAGGCGACATGGTAGTGACGCTTGTGAATGGCGACCCATTCGGGAACAACTTCAAAGTGACCGATTCAAATGCGGGGAATGCCGTAATCTTCAATGGCTACATCGACGCACATGGAGAGACGGACGTGACTTGCAAAGAGAGCTACGCAGGGAAGGGCGACATCGTGACCTATCAGGACAACAATCCTGGCATCGGCCACTCGCTGCTCAGTGACGGCGACCGAATTAACCTTTAGGAGAGAAGCATGACGCAGCGAATTCTTGCGGCGCTACTGATGCTGTTGTGGATCGGCAGCGCCTCCGCAGAAGACGACGCTCAGATCAAGGTAGTTTGCAACGGGCCAACTCTGGAGCAGAACGTGGCGGTACATCGGAATGGTCACGCAAAGTCGCCGCCGTTCTTGATGTATGTCTACACCGAGCCTACAGGCAGGCCTATTCCGTTTCTCGGAAAGAACGATCCCATCGTTTGTCGCGCAACAATCAATGACAAATACACGATCACAGGTGGACGCATAGACATCGATCCGGCGTCTGTCTATACGGACTTCAACAGAGCTACTTCGTCGAAGCCTGATCCTAAGCTTCTGCTCACACTGATACAAAAGTCAGTGGGCCAGCCTCAAGTCGATACGATCGACTTTACTTTCAGACTCAACACGGACGAATACAAAGGGTCATTCGGCGCGGTTTTTATCATCGACTACCAGGGCGGCTAGTCCGGGTTAAGGCAAGGTCTTGCACGGCAATCAAAAGAGGTTTTTGCCGACGAGACACAACAGCCGCGTCAGCGTCCATAGTGAGGGACCAGGGCCGTACAGCATGTTGGTGCCGACCTCGGAATGAGCCAGTTCCTGGCCTCGTGCCGACGACTGTCTGAGCCAACCTCATGTCCTTATAACCCGCATGGTGCTTGACGGAGCACCCGCTCCGTCCGGCGCATTCTTGAGTCGGCGCGGCGGCTCAATCTGGGGTTGGCGCCAACACGCTGCGAACTCGATGGTTGCTTGCTAGACTGGATCGACAGACCGGGAGATGACGTGTTTGAGCTCAAAGTACCGCCGACAGTTGTCGACAAAGGCTTGATAGAGTTTTTCAAGGGCTGGCGTTGGTACACAGATCAGTACTCGCCGGTGTGCATCAACTTTGCGCCCTGCGCGTTCATCGCTCCGTATGCGGCGACCCTGTTCGCATCCTATGCCCTGTGGCTTCGCGAGGAGAAAGGCTGCGAAGTGCACATAAAGGCGGATGCCAGCACTGTCGCTGGGCGCTACCTGTCAGATTGCGGATTGCTCGAACTGCTCGATGAGGGTAAGTTTCCAAGCGCACAAGACCGACCGGATCGAATCGTTAAGCTGACGCGCATCTCTGCAAGCTCGCAGATCCCGAGATTTTCTTCATCTGTCATGTCCATCCTTCAGATCGAGGACGATGAGCTGGCCGGGGCTGTCCAGTATTCCCTAATCGAGCTGCTTCGCAATGTGGTGCAGCACTCCGCGAGCAAGGGCGGCGGGCTCGCCATGGCGCACTATTACCCAACCACGGGACTGGTCGAAGTGTGCGTTGCTGACGTTGGCATGGGCGTGAAGGCAACCATCAATGAGGCGTATCCGGAAATTGACACTGACTTGCGAGCGCTCAAGCTTGCAACGCTGCCGCACGTGTCGCGCACTTTCAAGGCTGGCGGTTACACAAGCATGAGCGACAACGCTGGGCTTGGTCTCTTTTTCATCAAGCAGATCGCTTCCCTGTCGGGCGGTAGCTTCTTTCTCGGTTCTCGGAAAGGATTAGTGGACATTTGGGGCGATCCTCACGGCCAGCAGCACAAGACATACGTGAACGCACGCCAGAACGGGTGGCCGGGGACGTTCGCGTACCTGCAACTCCGACGCGAGACTATCCCAGAATTCGATGGGATTCTGACCGTGTGTCGCCGCTTGGCTGCTGAGGCACAAAAGTACCCGGCCGAGCTTGCACTCGATTTCATTCAAGGGATTCCCGATCTCGGCGATGAACATGACGAACTCGTAATCGTCACCGTGAAGGTCTTCGAGGAAGACGTCGAAGAGGCAGCGCGAATTCGCGACGAAGACATACTGCCAAGCATGAGCGCTGGGTCGATGGTGGTCATCGACTTCGAGGATGTGCGCTTCGCCACGCAGTCGTTTGTACATGCACTCATGTACAAGGTGATTCGTGATGGTCAACAGTTGGGTTCGACCTTGTCGATCGCTAACTGCTCGCGATCTACGCGGGAGGCTGTAATGGCAGTGGCCGCTTACGCAAAGGTAGGTGAAGAGCATTGATTTGCAACGATCGCCGCCGACTTAAGGGGCTACATAGGTCGAAATCGCTGGCGCCGATCCGACTGCTATGCAGCGATTGCCGAAGTCCCGGGTTCAGCCGCAAATGTCAGGTACCGATGCGACAGCGGACTTACAGCACAAACCTTCCAGCCAGCAAGGGAGCTGAGTTGATTTCCTCCGAAGCCACCGGGGGACAATCGACGCCCCTCATAGTCAGGAATCAGATGTGGCGACGTTGCAAGAGCTTCTAGACCAGAAGGCCGCACTCGAACGGCAGATCTCCGCTGCGACGAAGGCATCGCGCGCCGAGGCGATCGCGCAAATCCGCACGCTCATGACCCTGCACGGCCTGACGCCCGCCGACCTGGCTACGCCGCAGAAGCACGCGACGGGCGCACATACAGGCTCCCGCTCCAAGGTCGCACCGAAGTATCGGCATCCCGAGACCGGCGCCACTTGGACCAGCCGGGATTTGAAGCCGAAGTGGCTCACCGAGCAGTTGGCCAACGGCAAAAAGGTGGGCGATTTCGCGATCTGAAGCCTGCTGGGCGCCGACCCGACGTTGGTGGTGTGCACCGCAGGAGATGCGGTGCGGGGCGCCGGCACTGCCGGCGGCGACAGGCTGCTGGTCGACCCTTCGCCCATGGCAGCGAACGGGTCGGTTGCAATCCCCTGGGGGTAGCACCGGAAGATCGAAGACGACGCGTTGTCCGAACTGCCTCCGCCGCCGACGCTCTGCCCGCCGCCGCCCAGTCGGCTTTGCGCCCGAAGCAGGCGTACGACCCATCCCGGCCGTTCTCCAGCGGATGTTGTACGAGGAGTCGCCGTCGAAGATCTCGAGGACTGCTATCGGCTGCCGTCATGAGCGGGCATTGAGAGCCAGAAACAGGCTTGCCCACACGTCTTCGCTGGCGATTCGGAGCGAGCCCAGGGGGCGCACCCGGCGAACGACTGCTGTCAGGCGGCCTGGCCGGCAGCTGTCGACCCGAAGCGGAAGTTCACATCGCAGGGCGGATCGCCGAAAAGCTGCCACTCAAGATGACCCGTCCCCACGTAACGCGATCGCGCGCGCGATGAGGCGGGAAGCTTCTCGCGAGTCCAATCAAAGCGCATCACAGATCGCCTCCTTCAAGGTGATCCCCGGTGCGTCGGCATCAACCAAGGCTCCACGCAGTGCGTCGCCCATAGGCTGCCCGGCCTTCCAGGCGCCGCGTGATGGCTGCCGAAACACTACCCCGGTAGTCTTGGATGTTCGCACGCGTCATGGCTCGATCTTATTGCAGTCGCAGGTTAACAGCCCAGGAGATTGAGCCGTTGCCGGTTGACTAAGAGTTCGACGCAACCCACTCCGCGAGTCCCAAATAACGCTCGACGACCCTAGTAGCCGAAAGCCTAACATCTTGATACATTGGACTTAGAGGGTACGTCCGGGTCGGTTAGCGCCAATTGATAGAGCGAACCGACCCGCTTGAAAAGCGCTGGCGAACAAAAACTACGTCGTTGCAGGGAGGATAACTAGTCGTGAGTGACTACATTGAAATTGACTTCTTGGGAGTCGAAACGAGCAAGAGCGGCGACGCCATCACTGTGCGCTACGAGGTGAACGGCGTCACGTCGATCCATGTCGTCGACGGCGGTTTCATCGAAACTGGTGATCAGATCATCACGCATCTGAGCAGCCACTACGGAACTACCAAGATCGACCATGTCGTCTTGACCCATTCCGACCAGGATCACGCCAACGGCCTACGCGCTGTTCTGGAAAAGTGCGAGGTCGGTCGGCTCTGGATGAATCGGCCTTGGGTCTACGCAGCAGAACTGCTTCCGAAATTCCCAACATACACGTCCGCAGCCGCTCTAGAGCGCAAGCTACGAACAGAGTACAGCGGCCCGTTGGCGCTGGAGGAAATCGCACTCGAGCGCGGCATCCCGATTTCCGATGCTTTCACGGGTACTCACATCGGCCAGTTCACCGTCTTGACGCCGTCAAGAGAAAGATACCTGCAGCTGGTCACCGAGTCCGAGAAGACGCCTCAGACCGTCGCACAAGAAGGTTTTCTCAAGGCTGCAATGGACAGCATCGCCCGCGCTGCTGCTGCGGTTGCAAGTCTGGTTCGGGCTGCTTGGGGCGTTGAAGTCTTCCCCGCCAGCGGAACGAGTAGCGAGAACGAAATGAGCGTCGTCCAATACGCATCTATTAATGGAAAGCGCGTCCTGCTCACCGGCGACACCGGGCGCGACGGCCTAAAGGAAGCCGCCGATTACCTGGAGGGACGTGGAGTACCTTTGCCAGGAATCTGGTGTTTTCAGGTACCTCACCACGGTGGTCGCCACAACGTGAACTCAGAGGTTCTGGATCGTTGGCTCGGCCCGGTACTCGATGAGCTACCTGAGACAACAACCTGGAATGCCGTCTGCAGTTCCGCAAAGGCAGACACGCATCATCCCAAAATGTCAGTGAAAAGGGCGTTCATGCATCGTGGCGCGCACTGGACTGAGACCGAAGGGAAGTCGGTGTGCGTTTCGTTTGGTATCTCGCGTGCAGGGTGGTCGGGCATCCCACAGGCGACATATCCGACCGAGCAAGAGCCCGAGTGAAAATCGCAACCGATCGACCGGCCTTTGCCGGTTGACGGGCCGACCACCGCAATCACTGGACTGTTTGATGGACAAGTTGTTCGACCTCGTCACTGACCCATACGATCGCAAAGCTCGCGCTACGCCGGCGCTCCTGACAGTGCTGCCGGTAGTGGTTCCGCTCGTCTGCCAGTTCGGTACCAAGAACCCGATACTGACCGGGATCCTCGGAGTGTTGGGAACGTGCGGCGCGATCTACGCGGCCGCTAGCATTGCGCGTGGCCGCGGCAAACTGCTTGAGGAGGTCCTGGTCAAAGAATGGGGCGGGCTCCCTACGACCATCATCTTGCGCCACAGAGACACTTTCCTTGAAGGCGGCACGAAGAGACGCTACCACCTTGACGCTCTCCAACGTCTGGGCATTCAGCTGCCTACAGCCAAAGAGGAAGCGGCAGATGATGCCGCCGCCGACGACTCGTACCGATCTGTTGGGCGCCGGTTGCGCGAGCTGACTCGCGAAGACAAGAAGCTGCTCCTCAAAGAAAACATTGCGTACGGCTTCCACCGAAATATGCTTGCGATGAAGGGCGTGGGCGTTATTCTTTCGATCATCGGGGTTATCTACGGCCTCGCGCTGGCTGGCGCGATCAAGCTCGACCCCGTTGAATTTGATATCCACGGCTTGCTGCCTCCAGGCCTGTCCGGAGGCCTGACGCTACTTGTCTCGCTTGCAATGCTGGCGGCCTGGCTTGGCTACTTCAACAAGGCCCAAGTGCGCGCGATGGGTTACACGTATGCAGAGCGACTCCTCGAGAAGCTCGCGGGACTCCCGAGGCTGCGCGGTCGACCAGCAGGACCTGCAGCTCATCCGGCGAACGCAGCGCCTGGCGCGCCGAATCCCTGACGGCGGGCGGCTCGCCCTTCTGTTGCTCGCATTGGATCCAGGGTATCTCCAGCGGGACTCCGTGCGCGTCACTGTCGCGTAGGCGGTCCTGCGGCGCGACGGTGTGCAGCTTGGGCGCATCGAGTCTAGGTATGTGTGTCGAGCTCAGAATCCGAATCCGGAGAATTGCAGTCCGCTTCGAGAGCCGCAGCGTCGAAACTCGCGGCGAGAAAATATCGCGGAGCACCCACCGATGGGACCGCGTTTCGCTTTGGCGCAGATCATCAGCAATCGCACTCATGCCCGCTGATGCGCAGATTCCCATGATGCCAGTAGCTAGCCGACAAGAGAATCTCGGCTTGCCTGTGTTTGTAGCCACGATAGGGGCAGTGCACACACACTCGTTGGGCAGGTGGAAGTTCGCGAAACGTGCGCCCAGGGTGGGTGCTCTTGCCGCCGCTTCGAACGAACAAAGCCGGTCGGCAGCTTGCTCGCTCCATGTGACCGTAAGCAATCGCGTTGCTCTGCGAGCCATGATGAGGAGCGGTGACGACCAATCCATGCCTGCAGAATCGGTGATCTTCAAAAAACGATTTCTCGAAGTTAGCGCCTGAACCGAGTGGCGAGTCAGCAGAAAACAAGACGTCAGCTCCGCCACGCGTCGAGGAAACGAAGACTAGGCTCTCCTGATTGACGACCGAAAGAAACGCCCAGAAGCTTACGGTCAACGGCGGAGGCTCAATAAGTTCTACGGCGTTGATTGGCGTCAGCAGTGGGTCAATCCCGCCTGAGGCGCCTCCTGATGTGGCGAAGCAAGAGTAGTCGAACCACCTGATGGGCACATCGTGCTTGATCGCCTGTTCAGCAATCTTTCGGATGCGAGCGGCGGTATCGATCAGCGTCAGCCAGTAGCTTTGCCACTGGCTGTTCAATCCACGACTCCTTGCTATGCGTCGAACGCTTGCCTTTGCATTCAGGATTCGACGCGGCATGTCATGACTCGCTTCAGCGATTTCCTCGCGAAGCTCGCGGAGTCTTCCGAGTTGCTCGGACTCCTCTGGGCGAGCCAGCACGGGTCGCGGAAGGTCATTGCCGCGCTCTCCCAGTATTCTGCGCCTCTGCTCTGGCAACTCACGACGCTCCGGCGGTAGTTCCCTGGCCGCAGTTCTTCGAAGCTCTTGCGCTCGCGCTTCGTTTGGGCCTGGCAGTTCGCGCGCAGCGGCACTTTTGAGCACATTCGCGAGAGATCGCGGCCCTTCTCCCTCGAAGGCTTGAGGAAACTCACGAGACATGCGCCGGAGATCGTCCACCACCGTCACCAAGGCAGCCTCAGGCTGGAGAAGCAAACGCGGTACCCATTCTGACCATGAGCCAGGCAACCAAAACTCACCGACGGTTAAACGACCCTTGTCCAATAACGTCGTAAAACCGCCAGCGTGGTCGTTGTCCGCGTGCGTGCACACTGCGATGTCAACGTGCTGAATCGGCTCGTTGAGTTTCGAGATTGCCGCTATCAGCGGTTTCGCGCCGTACCCACTGTCTACGAGGACCGTGTAGCCGACACGACGAAGAAGGAATGCCTCGCCCTTGACTGAAAGCGCGGTGAGTTTGTCCATTTGATAGCTCGCGAGTTGGGAAGGAGGAACGCCTGCTGACAGTCTCTCGGCCCTGAGACTGTCGAGTGCGCCGGAGGCGGCTAGCGTACTGCTAGGTAGTCTTCGCGGGCTTCGGAGGCCGCAGTGGCGTGTTTGCAACCATCCGAGACGCTGCAGTGGGGAGGATGAAGCGAGCGTAGATCAAGCGCTCTGCAAATTCGCGCATGGTGTCCAAATCCGTCTCGTCAGGAACGTGGCCTCGGTGCGCAGCTGCATTGCCGCTGTCAATGACCGGCATTACGTGCGCCTCATCCGATGCACTGAAGAAACTCTGCGCCTTGAGCTTCTTGATCTTCTCCTCGAACGTTCCCCAGTCCGCGCCGAGAACGTCCGCAAACAATAGGTCCAGCGCAGTTCGGATCCCCATCGCCGGCAACACCCTCAGCCCGATTGTCATCGCCGCGTACACCTCCTCCAGTACAAGGCGGAGCTTTTCCGGCAGCGACGGCAACCATGTCGGAGCTCGATTCGACGCAACCCTTCTTGAATCGGCCTCACCCGCTTCTGGCGCGGTTGGTTCGCCTAGCGGCGACATCGGCACGCCAGTGAACGGATTCAGCGTGCGCTGATACTCAAGTTTCGCGACGATGGCACGGAAGCTGTCGTGGTCCAGGACTCCATCAGCGACGGTAATCGTCGCGTTGGGCGTCGCCATGATGTCGGTTGGATGCGAATGGAGCCATCCCCCGCCCTTAACCATGTAGGACAGCGCTCGCCGTGCCTCGAGCTCCGTGAGTTTGGCCTCCTGAGCGAGGTCATTAATGGACAACGCCCGCGCCTTTCCATCGTAGCGCTTAAGGATGACTGCATAGAGGTCGTCCGCGTCACTCAGGATTCGATTTGCCGCAGGGGTAGCTAGCAGCGCGAGCGCCGGTATCGTCAAGAAATAGCGCTCGTTGGACCGTTCGATGACGTGCTCTTGTTGAAGCTTGTCGAGCAACGCTCGCTGATGACGGTGCTGTGCGCGGAACTCGTTGACGTCCACGCCGGATACAGCATCGGGCATCAAGCCCAAAAGGCTTGCGAGCAGGCCTCGTTCATCGTCGCTGAGCGTGCGCGTGGCCGAGGTCGCTGGAGTCGATTCTCCAGCGGACTGGATCGCGGCCCCCACATAATCTTTGTAGTCGCGAACAAACGGGAGCAGCAGCTGCCTGGTCAGACTGTGGAGCTCATTCGTCAGATTTTGGCCGGTGAAATAAAAGGAGTGAGCAAAGCCGATAAGGAGCCTCGAATCGCCGGCCAGCTTCTGAATCAGAAGCCACTTCAACCCGAGCACATGATCCAGGTCAGCGGGCCATACGAGCTGGGCCGAGCCAAGCATGCTGCTCTGAGTCTTTTGGCTCTCATCGAGGAAGTCCTCAACGTCCAAGTCGGCCGTCAGACGCTGATTGATAGGCTTCAGCGAAGGGTCTGCGATCAGTCGGGCAAACGTCAGGAAATGCTGTTCGTAAGTCTGTGACGTCGCAGCCTGCAGGTCGTGCAGCGTGTTGTTGACCTTCTTGAACAGCGAACATTGATTCGTCATCAGGTTTGTCTTCCTCGAGTCTCGCTTTTGCCGCTTCGTCTAGCACAGCCGTCCGGGACGCATCCTTCATCTCTTGAGTCAAAGGCCCAACGATGTCTTCGTTGAAATAGTTGCGCTTGATGTTCGCGACACACTCGACTGAACGCAGTGCTCCGAAGATCGAATGAAACGAGATCCAAGTGCTCTCGATCTCGAAGGCGAAGATGAATCCGTCGTTGCGAAAGAGCGGGTAAGTGCGCACAGCTTTGACCACCTGATGGATTGCCCGAAACCAGTCTATCGTGACTGACCGTTTCTGGGCCGATCAGCGACAACGGCCGACCTCGCGCACCCCGGCATTGTCCGCGCACTTTCTTCCCCGCAAGACTCACGGCGCGCGATATGTGACCTTGCCGGCGTCGTCCAGCATCTGCAAGGAGCGAGGGAGCAGGCAGTGGGTCATCGGCTGATTCTGACATCGTGGCGGCTAGGCCGGCGATGAAGTCAAATACTGTGGGGCGCTTCGCCTGGTCAACCAAGGAACCCGATATGCACGTGCAGCGCATTGCAGCCTTCTCCGACGGCGCGTCCGGCGGCAACCCCGCAGGCGTCGTGCTGTGCGACGGCGCCATGCCAACTCCAGCCGAGATGCAACGCGTCGCGACGGAGGTCGGATTTTCCGAGACCGCGTTCGCCGCGCCGACTGGAGACGGCGGCTGGCACGTTCGCTACTTCTCGCCCGCGGCCGAAGTGCCGTTCTGCGGCCACGCAACTATTGCGCTCGGCGCCGCCCTCGCGCGTGCCCGCGGCGACGGCCGCTTCGCGCTGCATCTTTCGCAGGCCGACATCTCGGTAGAGGGTCATCGCGACGGCGCGCTCGTCGGCGCAGCGCTGCAGTCGCCGGCCACGCTCGGCAGCCGGCCCCTCTCATCCCCCGGTGTTGGCCGAGGCACTCGCACTGTTCGGGTTGGTCCAGGCCGACCTCGATCCGCGTCTGGCGCCCGCGTGCATCCATGCCGGCGCCGACCACCTCGTGCTCGGGCTCGGATCGCGAGCGAGGCTGGCGGCGATGCGCTACGACTTCGAGGTCGGCCGCGCACTGATGACGCGCGAGGGCTGGGTCACGATCCTGCTCGCCTTCGCCGAAACACCGACGCGCTGGCATACCCGCAACGTCTTCGCCTTCGGCGGCGTGGTGGAGGACCCCGCCACCGGCGCCGCGACCGCCGCGCTCGCGGGCTACCTGCGCGAACTCGGCTGGCCGCACGGCGAACACATCGACATTGTGCAGGGCGAGGACATGGGTGCGCGCTCGCTGTTGCACGCCGACATCGGGCCCAAACCGGGCGGCTCGGTCCGCGTCAGCGGGACGGCTCGGCAGATGATATGAGCGGGGCCTGAGACGGCAAGCGCAGCCGGATCGGGCGCAATGTTGGGCTTGGAGATGCCATCGCGCTTCTTGGTGAAGTGATCGAGAAGCCCAAAAGCGGTCTCCCGCCAAGGCCCGCTCCTGGCCGGGTGCGGGTACCGCAGTCGGTCGGGATCAAGGCTTTCGAAAGCGGAAGACGTACTCTTCGGCAACTAGCGACGCGACTTCGCCGAGCAAGTCATTTCGAACAAAGAATTCCTTTTTCACTTTGCTGGCGTCTTCACCGGCCTCGACTCGTGCAGTCTCATCGGGCTTGACGATGACCAAGCGTACTCGCGACTTCTCTTCGTATGCTTGAGCAATATTCCTGCGGAATTCAGAGTTTCCTGGCCCCGACCATCGATCGAGTCTTCCGGAAAAGTCCATCGTGCCTGGCGCACCTCGGCGGCAATGATGATCCCAAAGACTTACGACGAGCGCTCCGTCCGGTGCCCAGGAAGAAACGGACCACTGTGGATTCCGGAGCGTTGCTCCGTACATCCCAAACGCTTCGGCTATTCCGAGCCGAGCCATGTGTGTCAGCCTCCCCAGTTAGCTTTCGGCATCATTTTGTCAGAGGCTTCGGCCGGCACACTCCTCCGAAAACACCTGCATTCGCCGACCATGGTCGCCTCAATGGGCGGAGGAGTCTTCCTGTAGCGCCAGCGATGCCTCAGCATGCCGTCGATCCGACCAATGTGATCTTTGATGGGTGCCTCCACGGGAGGCGCGGATGGCCGCATCGTTGGGGTTCTTCCTCGCGGACAAGCAGATGAATGCGCGCGAATGATCTTGAGATCGCCTGGTACGTCCAGCAATTGCCACTCTTGCGGCAACGCGATAGGTACAGAAATACAATTCTTCTCGCCATTTGGCGCGAAAACCGCCGCTTGGGTAGCTCTTTGGTTCCTACAGGGATAAAATGCCTATCCCCTTCCACTTCCACTAGAACAATGCCGAAACTGACTGCACTCAAGAAGAAGATCGCCGCATTGGAAGCTCAAGTTGAGCGTATTACCAAGGCTGAATTGGGCAACTCCATTGCCAAGGTTCGCAAACTCATGGCCGATCATGGCGTGACGATTGAACACCTGGTGGGCGGTGCCAAGGACGTCCTAGCGACAGCTTCGAAGAAGTCGGTCGGTGTCAAGGCTGCGAAGGCTGCCAAGACTTCGACGGGCAGGAAGCCCGCCAAGTATGCGGATCCGCGCTCAGGTGCAACTTGGTCCGGACTCGGCCGTACCCCCGCATGGATCGCGAAGGCGAAGAACCGTGACGCGTTCCTGATCGACAAGCCCGCAGCTGCAAATGCAGATGTCGTTGCCGTTGAAACGCCTGCAGCCAAGCCGGCAACCAAGCGTGCGGCATCGAAGGCGGTAGCGAAGCCGGCTAAGCAGGCGCGCGCAGTCAAGAGCGCAGCCCCCAAGGTCGCTGCAAAGAAGAGGGTAGCTAAGAAGGTGGCCGCCGCGAAGAAGGACGCTCCCACGAAGAAGGCAACTGCGCCGGCACCCGCAGCAACCAAGGCCGCACCGGCGAAGAAGGCGGTTGCCAAGCCTGCTCGCAAGAAGGTCCCGACGAAGAAGACCCCGGTACAGGCTCCGGTGCCTGCTGCCACCGAGGCTCCCGCTACGGCGGGCTGATCTTTGAACCTCCCGGCTGCGCACGCCTGACGATTCGACCGCGCTGCCTGATGCAGCGCAGGTACCGTGTGTTGAACCCAGACCGCATACGGTTCGATCGCACTCCCGAAGGCCGGAATTCGCTTTTCCGGCGCCTTCGGCGAATTGTCGGCCGGGCTTCAGTCTGATTTCGACTGCTTGGGCTACCTCGAGTCGTTGCGATGGCCGGTGGGCTTTGTGTGCCCGCACTGCGCCGTGCCGGAGGGTGGCGTTTGGGCGATGGCAGGTTTCTGTGCACGACCTGTGGCAGTCGAGCGTCCGTGACCGCGGACACGAGCTTCGATCGAACGCGCACGCCGCCCACCCTCCGATTCGCCGCCTGCTGGAACTTCGCCCCGGGGAAGAACGGCACGTCGGCCCTGAGTCTCAAGCGTACTTTGGTCAGTGAACGGCGGGCTGGCGTGCTTCACTCCAGCGCTCAAGGTCCGTCCGGCGCCAGGCGACTGCGCGTGTGGCGAGCACGACCGGGGCAGGAAACTTTTGCTCCGCAATCAGGCGGTAGATCGTGGACCGCGCCAGCCCCGTCCAACGGATGACCGTGGGCATGCGCATCAGCGGCGCGGACTGATCAGGCAGCGACGCGACGGGTTGGGATTGGTCTGAGTGCATCTTGGACTCCGAGTTCAACCGGTCTGCAGACTCTAGGCCGATTGCTGGGATGCGCGAGCGATGATTTTCGGGAGAAAAATGTCGCCGGATAACCGGTTCGAACCCCTGACCGCTTCCATGTTGTGGAAGCTTCTGCAGGTGTAGACAAACGCGTATGTCGGCAGGCGCATCACGGCTCTACACACTTTGCGATTGCAGGAAGATCAGGGCGTCTCCTGCCGTTCGACAAGGTCTCGGACGGGTTCGAGCTGCCTTCGTCGCGAAGCATTGACCTGCCTGACGTCGAGCTGCGTTCGAGCCGGACTCACTTGCAATCAGACGTCGTTGGGAAGATGATCACTGCAGGCGAAATCGCAGCTTGCGATCCTCGCCGAAAGTGCTTAATATTTAAGCGCGCTGGACCCCACACCGCAGCCGACTTTTCGCGCGACGGGAAAACTGCCAGCAACCCCCCCCACCGCCATAACGTCACATTCAAGCGCCGTAAGGCCTAACCACTGTCTTCAGCGGGAGCCCCAGGCCACCAGAACAGCTAAGCCCTTGATTCTTAACGGAGTCAGGGGTTTTTTGCTTTCTGAGCGCGATGCGAGCTGACGGCGAGCGTTGAGGGCCGTAGTTTGGAAACGGTCATGGGCAGCACGACCTTCCTGATCCGCGAGCGACCGGAAGCGGCCGCAGCCAGTCATTCGGAAAACGACGCCGTGCCGCAACGGTGCAGCAGCTCGAGCAGGAGGGTCCACTCGCCTGTCGAGTATCGCTTGCGAATGGCCGTCTCCATCGTGGATGCGGCCTTTTCAGCCTGTGCAGCAAGCTTGACGCCTGCGGCCGTCAAGCGGATCAACTGCGCGCGGCGGTCGCTGTCGCTGCGCTCGCGGCTCACCAGGCCGCGCTCCTGCAGGCGCGTGAGCAGCGTCGTCAGGTTCGGAGCGTTGAGGTTCAGGGCCGCGCCGAGCTCTCGCTGCGTGACGCCGTCGTTGTCCCGCAGCAGCATCACCAGACTGAATTCGACCGGCCGCAGCTGCAACGGGCCGCCGACCGCGTCGAAGAACGCCTTGTTGGCGGCGACCCGCGCCTGCGCCAGTGCATAACCCAGCAAGTGTTGCAGCGCGCTGTGGTCGATGCGGGGTCCGGAACGGCTGCCGGTGACGATGGCGGATTGTCCTTGCAAGCTCATGGCGTGTCTCCGCGGGGAGTCGGCGTCGCCAGTCTTCGAGCGCTGGGCAAGTGGAGGTAGGGATCGCCGGCGTCGTTCCGGTACATGGCTTCGACCGTGGCGGCGCGATTCGACAGCACGGCGCGCTGGTTGATCGAGCTCTTGTCGGTGATCTCGCCGCGGTCGATCGAGGGCGGCGCGAGCAGCAACTGCATCCGCGCGATCCGGCTCGCGCTGCCGGTGCCTTCGTTCCACAGGCGATCGGCGAGGCGCGCAAAGAAGTCGCGCACTCGGGGATGGGCAAGCACGTCTTCTGCTGCGGCATGCGCGGGCAGGCCGGCCAGCGCGGCGCAGTCGGGCAGGCGCGGGAACACGAGCGCGCCGACTTCCTCGCGGTCCAGGCCGGCGATCACGGCGTCCTGCACGCAGGGATGGCCGGCAGCCATGATGCGGGCGCGCAGCGGTCCGACGCTCACGAAGGTGCCGGTGGAGAGCTTGAAGTCCTCGGCGAGGCGACCGTCGAACATCAGGCCGCGGCTCGGCTGTTCGGGGTCGATCCAGCGCACCGCGTCGCCGGTCCGGTAGAAGCCCTCCTCGTCGAAAGCCTCGGCGGTCTGTTCGGGACTGCGCCAGTAGCCGGGCATGACGTTGGGGCCACGGAAGCGGATCTCCGTCTTGCCGTCCACCGGAACGAGCTTGGCTTCGACACCGGGGCAGGGCAGCCCGATGTAGCCCGAGCGCGCGTGCGTTCCAACCACGAACGTGCATGAGGGGGCAGTCTCGGTCATGCCCAGCCCGGTGAAGATCCTGATGCGCTCGCCGCAGGTGCGTACGGCGAGCGAGTCGAGCTGGTCCCAGGTGGCCTGCGACAGGCTCGCGGCTGCGAACATGAAGCCCTTGACGCGACTGAACAGGGATTCTCGCAGCGCCTCGTCATGCTCCATCGCATGCGCGAGCTCCTCGAAGCCCTTGGGTACGTTGAAGTAGATGCTCGGCGCGATCTCGCGCAGGTTCGCGAGCGTTTGCGCGATGCCGTCGGGCGTCGGCCGGCCGTCGTCGATGTAGAAGGTGCCGCCGTTGTACAGCGCGATGCCGAGGTTGTGGTTGCTGCCGAAGGTATGGCTCCAGGGCAGCCAGTCCACCAGCACTGGTGGCTCGTCGCCGAGGAAGGCCATGGCCTGGCGCAGCATCTGCTGGTTCGCGCACAGCATGCCGTGCGTCGTGATGACGGCCTTCGGGACTTTCGTCGATCCCGAGGTGAACAGGAACTTGGCGATCGTGCGCGCGTCGATGCCGGCATGCGCGGCGTCGACTTCGCTGCCGGGCACGGTGCTCAAGAGGCTGTCGAAGTTCGCGCATCGTCGAGCCGGGAGCCGGCCGCTGCCGAGGACCACGGGAACGTCGGGTGCCACTCCGGCCTCGATTGCCGCGGCGAAACTCGCATCGGCGGCATAGACCAGCCCGGGTGTCGTTGTCCCGATGATGTGGCGCAGCTTGGCGTGATCGGTGGAGAGCAGCGAGTACGCCGGCGAGACGCTGACGAAGGGAACGCCGACCCACATGGCGGCCATCATCAGCGTCGCATGCTCGAGGTCGTTGCCCGACAGGATGGCCAATGGACGTTCGGCGGACAGGCCGTGGCCGAGCAGCGCCTGGCCGACGGCGCGCGCGCGCTCGAGCATGCGCGCGTAGGTGATGCGCCGCCACTGGCGATTGCCGTCGCGGCGTGCGATGAAGGTTCGCTCGGGCGCCCGTTGCGCCCAGATGGCCAGCAGTTCGGAGAAAGAACGCGGGTGGTGGCCGAGCGGCTCAGGCGAGTTCAGCAGCTGGACGCCGTCGGGGCGCGTGTGCACACGCACGTCGGTGCAGCCGCCGACGCGCGCGGCACGGCACGGCGGGCGCGGGGAATCATCGGGCAGGAAGGTCATGTCGGTGTCTCCGGGAGTCGCTTCTACGAGCGGTTCATGCTTTCTGGGCCTTGCGGGCGCGCTTGTCGAGAAAGGCGCACAGGCGCTCCTGGGCCTCAGGCGCGCTCTCCGCCGCCGCCGCCATCGGGGATTCCGTGAACAGGGCTCGCGACCGCGATTGGCCCGCGCTGCGTGGCGGTGTGCAGTTGCTGGATGAGCCGATCGGAGGTCGCGTTGCGCTTCGCGAGGCGCACCGGCCGCACATTCGCGACGGGGCCGAGAACGCGGGTGTCCAGCAGGTCGAGCTGCCCGAGCTGGCCGTCCGCGGGCGTCCACGTGGATGCGATGGCGTCAGTCATTTAGTTATAAAACAGAAGTAACGAGGTGGCGCAATGATGTAGCAAGTCCGAAGTTTGAGCAAGAAAATCGAGCGTATTCGGGCAAACGCCAAGTGCGCTCAGGCCATTTGATTACTAACAATAACTAAAAGATGAAAGCAATCGACGCACCTTCGATGCGTCGCGACGCATTGATCAATGCCCGCCACGGAGACGCCCCGATGAATGCCTGCCTGCTGGATGACGCCCTTCGCATCGCACCCGTTGCAGGGAGAGCGACGTGAATCCGCGCCGCGATTTCGCGGCCAGGTTCGACGACACCTGGCTGCTGGCAGGCGCGCGCACTCCCTGGGTCGACTACTGCGGCGCCCTCGGTGGCGTCTCACCGACCGACCTCGGGATCCTGGCCGCCCGTGCGGCGATCGCGCGTGCCGGAGTCGATCCGACGGCCATCGACTCCGTGCTGGCCGGCTCCATGGCGCAGGCGGACTTCGATGCCTACATGCTGCCGCGCCACATCGGCCTGTATTCGGGCGTCCCGATCGCGGTGCCCGCGTTGATGGTGCAGCGCATCTGCGGCACCGGTTTCGAGCTGTTCCGCCAGGCGGCCGACCAGATCGCGCTTGGCTACGCCCGCCTCGCACTGGTCGTCGGCGCCGAATCGATGACGCGCAACCCGATCGCGGCCTACACGCATCGCAGCGGCTTCAAGCTCGGCGCGGCCGTGGAGTTCAAGGACTTCCTGTGGGAGGCGCTGGACGACCCGGCGGCACGCGTGTCCATGATCCGGACCGCGGAGAACCTGGCCCTGCGCTACGGCATCTCGCGAGAGGAGGTCGATGCGTACGCCGCATGTTCCTTCGAGCGTGCGCTGCAAGCGCAGTCGCAAGGGCTGTTCGATGCGGAGATCGTGCCGGTGGCGACGGAGGTCTTCGAGCTCGCAGGATATGAGTCGCGTGCCATCGCGCTGCCGCGGCGCGTCGAGAACGTGGCCGCGGATACGCACCCGCGCGCGACGCCGGCCGACGTTCTCGCCAGGCTCGGACCCGTCTACCCGGGAGGCGTGCAGACGGCCGGCAACTCCGCCGCGCTCGTCGACGGCGCGGCCGCGGCGGTGGTCGCCTCGGGCGACGTCGTTCGCGCGCAGGGCCTCGAGCCGCTGGTCCGCTTGCGCGGCGTCGCCGTGGTCGGTGTGGCGCCAGAGGTGATGGGTATCGGGCCCGCGCCCGCGATCCGCGCGTTGTTGGCGCGCTGCGACCTGCGCCTGGCCGACATCGACCTGTTCGAAGTCAACGAGGCGCAGGGTGCGCAGACGCTGGCGGTGCAGCGCGAGCTCGGGCTCGACCTCCAGCGCCTCAACGTCAATGGCGGCTCGATCGCGCTGGGTCATCCCCTCGCGGCGACGGGCGTGCGCCTGACGCTGACCCTCGCGCACGAACTGCGTCGGCGCGGCGCGCGCTTCGGCGTTGGCTCGGCCTGCATCGGCGGCGGGCAAGGCATCGCGCTGCTGCTCGAAAACACGGGGGCCTCCGTCCGCGCACTCTGAGGGACAACGCCACGATCTTCCTCGGCGGCCTCGCGATGAGCGGGCTGCCCGAGGCAATCCTGCATGGCCTCGAGCGCAGCTTCCACGCAACCGGTCGTGCGCGTGCGCTCACACCTGGGCCTGCGGCACTGTTTCGCGCCGACGCGGGTGGCCCCAGGGGCGCGATAGCCTTGCGCTGAGCCCGGATCAGCCGGCGCCGCGCAACCGATAGGCGAGCTGGGCCCGCGTCAGTCCGAGCGAGCGCGCGGCCGCGGCCAGGTTGCCGCCGGTGCGTTCGACGGCCTCCTTGAGCAGCCGACGTTCGACGTCCTCGAGCGATAGCGTGCTGCCGCCGACGTCGGCGCGCAGTCCGAGTCCCGTCACGATGTGCTCGGTCAGGCTGGCGACGCCGTTCTCGCCGCCGCTGCGCAGGCCGCCGTGCTCGCCGATCGAGAACAGCAGCTCGTCCGACAACTGTTCGCGCCGGAACATGTGCGCCACGTCGATCGCACCGCCGTCCTCGGCGGCGATCACGCCGCGCTCGACGAGGTTTTGCAATTCGCGGATGTTGCCCGGGAACCCGTAGTTCAGCAGCGCCCGCACCGCGCGCGGCGTGAAGCCGGTGACCTGGCGGCCGTGGCGCTCGGTATCCCGGCGCAGGAAGTGGTTCATCAGCAGCGGGATGTCGTCGCGACGATCGCGCAGCGGCGGCAGGTGGATCGGATAGACGTTGAGGCGGTAGAAGAGGTCTTCGCGGAACCGGCCGGCACGAACCTCGGCCTGCAGGTCGACGTTGGTCGCTGCGACGACGCGGACGTCCGGCCGCAGCGTGCGCGTGCCGCCGACGCGTTCGAGCTCGCCTTCCTGCAGCACGCGCAGCAGCTTGCCCTGGCTGACCAGGCTCAGGGTGCCGATCTCGTCGAGGAACAGCGTCCCGCCGTCCGCCCGCTCGAAGCGGCCGGCCCGCGAGACCGACGCGCCCGTGAACGCGCCGCGCTCCACGCCGAACAGTTCGCTCTCGATCAGCGTCTCGGGAATCGCCGCGCAGTTGACGGCGACAAACGGTTGCGCCGCTCGTGCGCTGATACGGTGCAGCATGCGCGCGAAGACCTCCTTGCCGACGCCCGACTCGCCGGTGAACAGCACGGTGGCCTGGGTTGGGGCCACGCGCAGGATCTGGTGGCAGGCGGAGTTGTAGGCCGAGGACGCGCCGACCAGTGCGTGCTTTTCGGTGGCCGCACGCGCGCGCGCCGTCGCGGCGCCGCCGCGCATGCGCTGCGCAATGCGAGAGGTCGGAGCAGGTGCGCCGGCGGCTTCGGCTGCGAGCGCCTCGAAATCCTGGGCGTGCAGGTAGCGGATGTCCTCGCTCACGTCACCCCACGCCTCCGCGTGGCGGCCGACGACCCGGCATACGCTGGCGCCCATGGCGCGGCATTCGAGTTCGCGAAAGACGACGAGCCGGCCGAAGAGCGTCGTCACGTAGCCCATCGCGTAGCCGACCTGCATCCAGCAGGCGGCCTCGGTGCCGATGCCGAAGCCAGCGATGTGCTCGTCGTCCTCGCTGGAGTGCTCCCACAGGAATTCGCCTTCGTAGGTGCCGCGGTCGATGTCGAAGTCGAAGGTCTGCGGCGTGACCTTGACCACGCCTTCCAGCGCGTGCAGGCGCGTGCCGGCCATGAAGACCGCGGCCGCGTCGCCGTCGGGCCATCGTTCGCGCACGACCTGCGCGTCGCGGGCGCCCGAGACGTAGCCGGCCCGGGTCAGCATGCCGCGCGCCCGTTCGAGACCCACCATGTCGATCAGTTCGCGGCGCAAGTGGCCGAACGAGGAGCTGTGCCAAAGGACCATTCGCTGGTCGTTGAGCCAGATGCGGCCATCGCCCGGCGAGAAGAACAGCGATTCGGTCAGGTCGGCCAGGGTCGGGGCCTGTCCACCGTCGAAGTGCGAGCTGTCGCCGCGCCGCAGCATGGCGCCGTGTTGGCGTGCCACTTCGGCGAGCGAGATTCTGGGTGCCTTCGAGCTGGATCTTGATTTCATGAATTGAGCGATTCTGGCTTGCCAAAGCCTACTTTGAATTCATCAAATGAGCAATGAATTCAGCGCGAGACAGGAACGCTGCAGCGCACCAAATCAGCTTCGGGAAAGTCCTGATCCGAACCCTGTGCTGCCCTCGTGACTGCAGGCGTCGACCCCTTCTGCACGGTGATGCCCGATGCCGTGGCCGATCGTGGCTGGCACGCGCGCTGCATCTCACAGGTACGCGCCGACCTGGCGCAAGCCCCGAACACAAGCGGCCTCGAGGCCGACAGGAGACAACTCGATGGCAGTTCCCGATACGACCCCGTTGCTCGATCCGGGGCTTTGGAGCGACCGGATCTTCAGCGGCGAATGGCGTGCCGCCGCGGCCACGGCCGACGTGACCGAGCCGGCGACGGGCGCGGTGCTGGCGCGCGTCGGTGTCGCCACCGTCGATGATGTCGCGACGGCCTGCAGGCAGGCGCGTGCGGCGCAGGCGGCCTGGGCCGCCATGGCGCCGCGCGCGCGCGCCGACGTCTTCCACCGCGCGGCAGCCCTGTTCGAAGGCCACTTCGACGAACTGGCGCTCCACGTCACTCGGGAGACCGGCGGCATCCTGCCCAAGGGCCAGCACGAAATCCGCGAGGCGATCGCCTTCTGCCGTGGTGCCGCCGCCATGCCGCTCGCGGCGCAAGGGCACTGCCTGCCGAGCCCGGCCGGGCGCACGAGCCTCGCCCGGCGCGTCGCGCACGGCGTCGTCGGCGTGATCTCGCCGTTCAACTTCCCGCTGATCCTCACGCTGCGCGTCGTGGCGCCGGCGCTCGCGGCAGGCAACGCGGTCGTGGTCAAGCCGGACCTGCGCACACCGATCAGCGGCGGTTGCCTGATCGCTCGCATCTTCGAGCTGGCGGGCCTGCCGCGCGGCGTCCTGCACGTGTTGCCCGGCGGGGCCGACGTCGGCAACGCCCTGGTCGTGGATCCGGCGGTCGCGATGATCTCGTTCACCGGCTCCGCGGCGGTCGGCCGACAGATTGGCGCGCTCGCGGGAGGATTGCTGAAGAAGGTCTCGCTCGAGCTGGGGGGCACCAATGCCTTGGTCATCCTCGACGATGCCGACCTCGATGTGGCGGCCAGCAACGCGGCGTGGGGAGCGTGGCTGCACCAGGGCCAGATCTGCATGGCCTCCAATCGCATCCTCGTGCACCAGGCGATCGCCGAAGCGTTCACCCAGCGCCTGGTCGACAAGGCGAAGGCGCTGCCGGTCGGCGACGGCGCACGCGCGCAGGTGGCGCTTGGCCCGTTGATCGACGCTCGCCAACGCGATCGCGTCCATGCGGTCGTCCAGGACAGCGTTCGCGCCGGTGCCACGCTGTTGGCCGGGGGCACGTACGACGGGTTGTTCTACCAGCCGACGGTGCTCGCGAACGTCAAGCCCGGGATGCGCTGCGTGGACGAGGAAGTCTTCGGCCCGGTCGCCAACATCGTGCGCTTCGGCAGCGACGCCGAGGCGGTCGCGCTCGCCAACGACAGCCACGGCGGACTCGCCGCGGGCGTGATCTCGCGCTCGATCGGGCGCGCCACGGCGATCGCGCGGCAACTGCGCGCCGGGATGGTCCACGTCAACGACCAGACCGTCAACGACGACGCCATCAATCCCTTCGGCGGCCCCGGCGTCGCCGGCAACGGCAGCTCGCATGGCGGCGCCGCCGACTGGGAGGCTTTCACCACCTGGCAGTGGCTGACGGTCAAGGACGAAGCCACGCCGTATCCGTTCTGAAGCACGCCGCGATCCAAGACAACAGACAGGAGACAGACCGAAATGAACTTGCACGGACAGACCATCGTCATCACCGGCGCCAGCTCGGGCATCGGTGCCGAGACCGCCCGCCTGCTGCGCTTTGCCGGCGCTCGCGTGATCGGCATGGATCGCAACGAACCGATGCTCACGCTCGACGGCTTCGTCAAGGTCGACCTCTCCGAGCAGGCGGCGATCGATGCCGCCGTGCGCCAGCTGCCCGACCGGGTCGACCACCTGTGCAACGTCGCCGGCGTGCCGGGTACGGCCAACGTCGACCAGGTGGCGCGCGTCAACTACCTGGGCTTGCGCCATCTGTGCCAGCGCCTGGTCGAACGCATGCCCGCGGGCGGCTCCATCGTCAACGTCTCGTCGATCCTCGGCGCGGAGTGGCCTGCCCGCCTCGCGCTGCACAAGGATCTGGCGGAGACGCCGAGCTTCGAGGCGGGCCTGGCCTGGCTCGCGCGCCACCCGGTTGCGCAGGAGAGCTGCTACCAGTACTTCAAGGAGGCGCTGATCGTCTGGTCGATCGCGCAATCGCAGAAGCAGTTCCTGCAACGCTCGGTGCGAATGAACTGCGTCGCACCAGGCCCGGTGTTCACGCCCATCCTCGGCGACTTCGTCAGCATGCTCGGCGCGGACCGCGTCCAGAAGGATGCACACCGGATGAAGCGTCCGGCGCTGGCCGACGAGATCGCACCGGTGATCGCGTTCCTGTGTTCGGACGCCGCCCGGTGGGTCAGTGGCGTGAACCTGCCGGTGGATGGCGGCCTCGCCTCCACCTACCTGTAGCACCGGGCTCGCGCCCGTCCCTCCCCGTCAAGACGACCGGCAGCGTACCGGTCGCGGGGGAGTCTTTCGCATCAAAACCAGGAGACAACATGCATTTGCGATTTTCAACGCTGGCGGGTGCAGCCCTGCTCGCCCTCGCCGGCGCGGCCCGGGCTGTCGACATCGATACCGGTGACAGCGACTACAAGGTTCGCCTCGACCTGACGCCGAAATACAGTTTGGGGTATCGGCTGCACAACCCGTCGCAGGCACTCGTCGGCTTCGATCCCGCCGTCGACCCGGGCACGATCAACGAGGACGACGGCGACAACAACTTCCGTCGCGGCCTGATGTCGAACCGGCTGGACCTGCTGGCCGAACTCGACGTCACGGGCAGCCACTTCGGCGCCCGCATCAGCGGCAACGGCTGGTACGACCGCGTCTACACGCGAACCAACGACAACCGTCCGACCCAGGTCGTCGGTGCTCCGACGGGCGTCACGGTGGAGACCGCCAACACCTTCGCCGGTGCCCCGACCAACGCCTTCCTGCCCGCGACGCGCCGCCAGATGGGCGAGGGTGCGCAGGTCCTGGACGCCTTCGTCTACGCCAAGGGTGACATCGGCGACATGAAGGGCACGCTGCGCCTGGGGCGCCACACGCTGCAATGGGGCGAGAGCCTGTTCTTCGGCCAGAACGGCATCGCCAATGCGCAAGGCCCCGTCGACGTCGCCAAGATCATGTCGGTGCCCAACTGGCAGTTCAAGGAAGTGCTCTTGCCGGTGCCACAGTTATCGGGGTCGCTGCAGGTGGCCGAGGGCCTGTCGCTGGGCGCCTACTACCAGCTGCGTTGGGAGCCGAGCAGGATCCCGGGTGTCGGGAGCTATTTCTCGAACCAGGACTACGTGGGCACAGGGACCGTCAACTTCGGCGTCGATGCCAGCGGCAATCCCGTCACGCTGACCTACGACGGTGCCAAGGACCTGCGTCCGCGCAATTCGGGGCAGGGCGGATTGCAACTGCGCTGGTCGCCGACGGGCAGCGAATTCGAATTCGGGTTCTACGCCGCGCAGTACCACGACAAGACGCCGGCCGTCCCGGTGTTCGACTTCGTCAATGGCAACGAGCACCTGGCCTTCGCACAGGACACCCGCGTCTTCGGCGCCAGCGTGACGTCGTCGATCGGCCAGCTCAACTGGGCGGCGGAAGCCTCGGTACGCACCAATGCTGCGCTGAACAGCGACCCTGCGGTGCTGGGACTTGGTCCGGTCGCGACCTGCGGCAACACGAGTGCGGACCCGTGCTACGCCGTTGGCAACACGGCTCACCTGAACCTCTCGGGCATCTACGTGCTGCAGCCCACAGCGCTGTGGCAGGGGGGCGCGTTGGTGGGCGAGCTGGCCTACAACCACCGCCTCAAGGTCACGCGCGACATCTTCGCGGTCAATGGCGCCAACGTCGGCATCGGCGGCCTGGATCCGAACACCACCGTCAACGCCTACGCCTTTCGCACGATCTTCGAACCGCAGTACTTCCAGGTACTCCCCGGACTCGACCTGTCGATCCCGATGGGCGTTGGCTACAACTTCGGCGGCCGCTCGTCGGCCATCGCCAACTTCGCGGGCGGGGCATCGGACGCCGGCGACTACAGCGTCGGCCTCAAGGGCAAATACCACAACGTCTGGAACGTCGGCCTGACCTACACCGACTACTTCGGCAAGGCGCGCACGTTCACCGAAACGCTCGTCGCCGGCTCCGGCTCCCCGCGGCAATTGACCTTCGGCCAGACGCTGAAGGATCGCGCCTACATGGCATTCAACGTATCGCGCACGTTCTGATCTCCAGGAGACAAGACTCATGACACATCCATCCAATGCGCGCGGCGTCGCGACCCACATCGCTCTCGCGCTGGGCGCCTGGGCCTGCCTGGGCGGTGCTTGCGCCGCCGTGACTGCCGACGAGGCGGCGAAGCTCAAGGGCCCGTTGACGCCGCTGGGCGCGGAGCGATCCGGCAACAAGGAAGGCACGATCCCGGCCTGGGAGGGCGGCCTCGCCAAGGCGCCCGCGGGCTACAAGAGCGGCGATCTTCGCGCCGACCCGTTCCCGGGGGAAAAGCCCGTGCTGACGATCAGCGCGAAGAACATGGACGAGTACGGCGCAAAGCTGACCGACGGCACCAAGGCGTTGCTGGCGAAGTATCCGAACTTCCATCTCGAGGTCTATCCGACCCACCGCACCGCGGCGGCACCGCAGTGGGTCTACGACAACACCCTGCGCAATGCGACGCATGCCAAGCTGGTGGACAACGGGCAGGGCGTCGAAGGAGCGTACGGCGGCACGCCGTTCCCGATCCCGAAGGACGCCTACGAGGTGATCCTCAACCACCGCCTGGCGTGGACGGGCAGCTATATCCAGACACCGGTGCGCGTCTGGGTCATGACCGCCGATGGCAAGCGCGCGATGGCGTCGGGCGGCACGCAGAGCTTCCGGCGCCAGTATTACGACCCGCAGGGCAGCCTCGAGAAGTTCGACGGCTACTACGCGTTGGGCAAGTTCGTCGTGAGCGAGCCGGGATCGAAGGCGGGCGAAGCCATCCTCGCGCATGACGGTATCAACGCGACCGCGCCGCGGGCTTTGTGGCAGTACCTGGTGGGCCAGCGGCGCGTGCGCAAGGCCCCGTCCGTGGCCTACGACACGCCTGACTCCGTCACGTCGGGCATCGGCTTGTTCGACGAGGCGTTCAACCTGTTCGGGCCACTGGACAAGTACGACCTGAAGCTGGTGGGCAAGAAGGAGATGTACATCCCGTACAACAACAACCGTGCGGGCTCGGCCAAGGTGGCCGACCTTGTCACGCCGCAGACGCTGAACCCGGCGCTCGTGCGCTGGGAGCTGCATCGCGTGTGGGAAGTGGATGCGACCCTTCAGGCGGGCAAGCGCCACGTCGTGCCCAAGCGGAAGTACTACGTCGACGAGGACACCTGGCAGATCATGGTCTTCGACGGCTGGGACGCGAAGGGCGAACTCTGGCGCACCAACTACACGTTGACGCTGCTCGCGCCGGACATTCCCGCGCTCGTTGGCAACATGCTGTGGGGTGGCTACGACCTGCAGACGGGGGCGTACTACCTGAACATGGCGTCCAACGAGCTGGCGTCGCAATACAAGCCGGTCGCCGCGATCCCGCGCTCGTTCTTCAGCGCGGACGAACTGGCCAACGAAGGGGTTCGCTGATGTCGCGCCGGCTCGGCCAGGAGCGGCCGGGACTGTCGCGGCGGACCCTGGCCGTGGCGCTCGCGCTGGGCGCCGTCGCGCGCACTGGGCGCGCGATCGAGACGGTATCGGTACCGGCCGTCCTGCGTGAGTCTGCGCTCGCGACCGCGCGTGCGAAGGATTCAGCCATGCTCGCGCTGGCACGTGCCGGAGGCCGCCTCGTGGCCGCCGGCGAGCGCGGCCTCGTTCTCCACAGCGATGACGACGGCCATGCGTGGACCCAGGCGCAGGTGCCGGTCAGGGTCAGCCTGACGGCGCTTTGCTTCGTCGGCGAACGCTCGGGCTGGGCGGTGGGCCACCTCGGGACGATCCTGCGCACCGACGACGCGGGCGCGCGATGGACGCTCCAGCTCGATGGCGTTCGCGCCGCGCAACGCCATCTGGACGTCGCGCTCGCAACGGGTGACGAGGCCGCGATCGCGCGGGCGCGCCGCCTGGTCGAGGAGGGTCCCGACAAGGCCTTCTTCGACGTCGATTTCGCGGACCAGCGCGACGGGATCGCCGTGGGCGCCTACGGCATGGCCTTCGCCACGCACGACGGCGGTTCCAGCTGGGCGCCCCTGTCCGCCCGGCTGCCCAATCCGAAAGGACTGCACCTGTACGGCGTTCGCTTTGCGGGCGGGGCGATCTTCATCGTCGGCGAGCAGGGCTTGCTGCTGCGCTCGGTCGATGGAGGCGCGACCTTCACGGCCCTGGCGTCGCCCTACAAGGGCAGCCTGTTCGGGTTGCTTGCGTCGCGCGACACCTTGATCGCCTACGGCCTGCGCGGAAATGCCTTCCGCAGCGTCGATCGCGGCGAGAACTGGGCGCGCATCGACACCGGCGTTCCGGTCTCGCTGTCGGCCGGCATCGACCTGGGCGCGCAGGGCCTCGTGCTGCTGACTCAGACCAGCGATGTGCTGGTCAGCCGGGACAACGGCGCCAGCTTCCGGCGAGTCCCATCCAGCGAGCCGGCGCCGGCGACTGCCGTCGTTGCAAACTCTCGCGGCGAGCTGGTGATCGCCGGGTTGCGCGGACTGCGCGCGCCGACAGCCGAAGCGGCCAGGGCCTGAGCAGGCGGGCAGCGCGCTTCCCCCATCCATCTCGCGACGCTGCTGGGCGCCGCACCGGGAGAATTCCTTGAACACCGACCGCAGCGCCGATTCGCAACCCGTGATCGCCCGCCTCGAAGACTTCGACGCCCATTCGGGCACGCTGCCCGAGCGAGCCCTCTTCAATCACCGTTCGTGGGTGATGGCCGCCTGCCTCCTGATCACGCTGGTCCTGGGATGGCAGGCCACCCGACTGCATTTGAATGCGAGCTTCGAGAAGACGATCCCGACGGCGCATCCCTACATCGCCAACTACCTGGCCAACAAGGGCAACCTGGCTGGACAGGGCAATGCGCTGCGGATCACCGTGGAGGCGACCGAGGGCACGATCTTCGATCGACGCTACCTCGATGTCCTGCAAAAGCTCAACGACCAGGTCTTCCTGCTGCCGGGGGTCGATCGTCCGTTCATGAAGTCGCTGTGGACGTCGAATACCCGCTGGGTCGCGGTGACCGAGGACGGGCTCGATGGCAACACGGTGATGGGCGAGTCTTATGACGGCTCGCCCGAGAGCCTGGTGCAGGTTCGTGCCAACGTCGAGCGTTCCGGCGAGATCGGCCAGATCGTGGCGAGCGACTTCAAGTCCAGCATCATCTTCGTGCCCCTGCTTGACAAGGATCCGCGCACCGGAAAGCCGCTCGATTACGGTGCGTTGTCGCGCCAGGTCGACGAATTGCGAGCGCGATTCGAGGACGGGAGGGCCGGCGCTCCGGTGCGCCTGCACGTGACCGGCTTTGCGAAGATCGTCGGTGACCTGATCGATGGCCTGCACCAGGTGGTGCTGTTCTTCGGCCTCGCGTTGCTCATCTGTGCCAGCGTGCTCTTCGGCTACACGCGCTGCGCCCGCAGCACGGCGCTCGTCGTCGCCTGCTCGCTGGTCGCCGTGGTCTGGCAGCTGGGCCTGCTCGCGCTGCTGGGCTACGAACTCGACCCGTATTCTGTGTTGGTACCGTTCCTCGTGTTCGCGATCGGCATGAGCCATGGCGCGCAGAAGATGAACGGCATCATGCAGGACGTCGGCCGCGGAACGCATCGCATGGTCGCGGCGCGCTACACCTTCCGGCGCCTGTTCCTCGCCGGCGTGACGGCGCTGCTGTGCGACGCGGTCGGCTTCGCCGTGCTGGCGATGATCCGCATCCGCGTGATCCAGGACCTGGCGCTGATCGCGAGCATCGGCGTGGCGGTGCTGATCTTCACGAACCTGGTGCTGCTGCCCATCCTGCTGTCGCACGTGGGCGTGAGCCCGCGCGCGGCGCTGCGCAGCCTGCGCCAGGAAGATGCAGGTGCGTCGACGCCGGCCGACCGCGGGCATTGGCTCTGGGGCCGTCTCGACCATTTCACGCGTCGTCGTCCCGCGCTCGTGGCCATCGCGGCCAGCCTGCTGATGGCGGCCGGCGGCTACGCGGTCAGCCTGAAGTTGAGTGTCGGCGATCTCGACCCCGGGGCCCCGGAGTTGCGCGCGAACTCGCGCTACAACCGCGACAATGCCTACCTGACGGCGCACTACGCCGCCAGCGCCGACATCCTGACCGTGATGGTCTCGACGCCGGTCGACCAGTGCACGCGCTATGGCACCCTGGCCAAGGTCGACGCGCTCGGATGGCAGTTGCAGCAGTTGCCGGGCGTCGAATCGGTGAACTCGATGGCGGCGCTCTCCAAGCTCGCGATGGTCGGCTACAACGAGGGCAACCTGAAGTGGTTCGAGCTGATCCCGAACGCTGCCGCATTGGGCGGCGTGCAAACGCGCGCGCCGCGCGACTTGTTCAACCAGGATTGCTCGTTCCTGTCGCTCAACGTCTATCTGAAGGATCACAAGGCGCAGACGCTGGACAAGGTCGTCGACGTCGTTGAATCCTTCATCGCGTCGAATGACGCGCCGGATGCCCGGTTCATGCTGGCGGCGGGCTCGGCAGGCATCGAGGCCGCCACCAACATCGTCGTGAAGAAGGCCATGCACGAGATGCTCATGTGGGTCTACGGTACGGTGACGCTCCTCTGCTGGGTGACTTTCCGTTCCTGGCGCGGCGTGCTGGTGGCCATGGTGCCGCTGGTGCTGACCTCCCTCCTGTGCGAAGCGTTGATGGTGGGCCTGGGCATGGGCGTGAAGGTCGCCACGCTGCCGGTGATCGCGCTGGGCGTGGGTATCGGTGTGGACTACGCGCTCTACGTCCTGAGCGTGATGCTCACCCAGATGCGGTCGGGCGCCACTTTGCCCGAGGCCTACCACCACGCGCTGCAGTTCACGGGACGGGTCGTGATGCTGACCGGCATCACGCTGGCGCTGGCGGTCGGCACCTGGGTCTTCTCGCCGATCAAGTTCCAGGCCGACATGGGCATCCTGCTGGCGTTCATGTTCCTGTGGAACATGGTCGGCGCGCTGGTTCTGTTGCCCGCACTCGGCGTGTTCCTGTTGCCGGGCAACGTGCGAACGAGCCCGCAAGGCCGCCTGGTTGCGGAGGCATCGTGAAGCACGTGGGTCGCGCCGTCGAATTGGCTGCACTCGCGTTGCTGTTCGGTGGCGAGCGTGCATGGGCGGTCGCCGAGCCAATCGCCATCGGCCGCGTGCATCACCAGGGATCGGATTTCTTGGAGCTTGGCATGCCCTCGCGTGACGGCAGGCTGCAGCAGCGAGAACGACTGCGGTTCGAACATTTCACAAGCAACGGAGAAACAACATGCTGGACCAGCAACTCGACGCCATCATGAAGCACGCCCAGGCCGCACGCATGCCCGACCTGTGCGACCTGCCGCCGCAGGCCAGCCGCGAGCTGTACCGGCAGATCCTCGCCGGGGCCGATCGACCGCCCGCGCAGGTCGATGTGGCCGACGGCGCCGTCCCGGCGAGCGTCGATGGCCGTGCTGCCGTCCCGTTGCGGATCTACACGCCGCGCGAGCGGGGGCCGCATGCGCTTGTCGTGTACTACCACGGCGGCGGCTACGTTCTGGGCGACCTCGACGGCTACGACAACGTCTGCCGCCAGCTTTGCCACGACAGCGGGACGGTGATCGTGTCGGTGGATTATCGGCTGGCGCCCGAGCACCCGTTCCCAGCGGCTTTCGACGATGCGTGGGCCGCACTGAAATGGGCAGCGGCGAACGCGCACGACCTGGGTGCCGACTCCGGGCGGCTGGGCGTCGCGGGCGACAGCGCCGGCGCGGTGATCGCCGCCGCGATGGCGCTGCTGGCGCGTGACGAAGGTGGCCCGCAGATCGGACTCCAGGCGCTGCTGTACCCGCCGGCCGCGGGCGGGCACGACGGCGACTTTCCCTCCCGTGCCCGTCACGCCGGCGGGCCGACATTGACACAACGCACAGCGGACTATTTCAGTGGGCACGCCTTCGGCCCGACGGGCCGGGCCCCCGACTTCCGCGGCGCCCCCCTGCTGGCCGAATCGCTGGTCGGTCTGCCCCCGGCACTGCTGTTGGTGGCCGGCTTCGACCTGCTGCGCGACGAGGCTCTGGCCTACGGCGAAGCCTTGCAGGCTGCCGGGTGCGACGTCGCCACCGTTGAATACGTCGGCCTGGCGCACGGGTTCATCAGCATGGCCGGCGCCGTCGGCGCCGCGCGCCTGGCCCAGCTCCAACTCGGGCAGGCACTGCGCGAGCGATTGGCGGCGCGGCGATGAACCGCCGCGCAGGTCAGCTACATTCGGCGCAACACTCCGCGCAGCGCCATGCCCACAACGTCCCGAAAGTCCTTGTCGATCGATCTCTACGAGCAGCCCGGGCACCTGATCCGGCGTGCGCAGCAGATATCGGTGTCGCTATTCGTCGATACCGTAGGCCGCGAGGTCACGCCGATCCAGTATGCGATCTTGCGGACATTGCAGGACGATCCGGGGATCGACCAGGTCACGCTCGCGCAACGCGTCGCGCTCGACAACTCCACGACCGCCGAGGCGGCCAAGCGGCTGGAGGCCAAGGGCCTGATCGTGCGCGAGATGCGGGCGCGCCGCCAGCGCAGCCTGTCGTTGACGGAGGTGGGCGAGGCCGTCCTGGCCGCGCTCGTTCCGGCCGTGCGCACGCTCAACCGCACCTTGCTCGCGAACCTGGACGCAGCCGAGCGCAAGGAGTTCATGCGCCTGCTGCGCAAGTTCGTCCATCTCAACAACGAGCAGAGCCGGGCGCCACTGCGCAACTCGACGACCGACGTCGACGTCGCCTGACATGGAAATCCCTGAGGTCCGGAGACTTTCTGTCGGCCAATCATTGAGTACACTTAATGAGATTGAGTATGCTTATTCAGAATGGGCCGATGACAATGCCGGACTTCTCCCTCCTCGACGTCCGCGTCGCCCGCAAGACTCGCGAGGCCCGCGACGTCTGCGCCTTCGAATTGCGGCCGGTCGACGGCGCTCTGTTGCCGGCGTTCTCCGCCGGGTCGCACATCGACGTGCATCTGCCGGGTGGACTGACGCGCCAATACTCGCTGTGCAATGCGCCGGCGGAGCGACACCGCTACCTGATCGGCGTCTTGCGCGAGCCGGCTTCACGCGGCGGATCGCAGGCGATGCACGAGCTGGTGCGAGAAGGCGACACGCTGCGCATCGGCGCGCCGCGCAATCACTTCGCGTTGGCGGCCGACGCGCAGGACAGCCTGCTGCTGGCGGGCGGCATCGGCATCACCCCGATCCTGAGCATGGCCGAGCACCTGGCAGCCGCGGGCGGCGCCTTCTCGCTGCACTACTGCGTGCGCAGCGCGGACCGGGCCGCATTCGCCGACCGGCTGCGCGATGGCGGTTTCGGCGCCCGCGCGCACGTGCACTGCGACGACGGCGACGCGGCACAGCGCCTCGACCTGGCGCGCCTGCTCGAGGCGCCCCGGCCCGGCCGCCACGTCTACGTCTGCGGCCCCAGGGGCTTCATCGACGCTGTCCAGGCCCGGGCGGCCGAACGCGGCTGGCCGCCGGAGCGGGTGCATCGCGAGTTCTTCGGCGCCCCGGAGGTAGCGCCCGGGGTGGTGGAGGCGAGTTTCGAGGTGCGCCTCGCCCGATCGGGCCGGACCGTCGTCGTGCCCAAGGATGTCTCGGTGGTCAAGGCCCTGGCCGCAGCCGGCATCGCGGTGCCGTTCTCTTGCGAGCAAGGCGTCTGCGGTACCTGCCTGACGCGGGTCGTCGAGGGCGTGCCCGAGCATCGGGACTCGTATCTCACGCCCGAGGAGCAGGCCTGCAACGACCAGTTCACCCCCTGCTGTTCGCGATCGAAGACGCCCGTTCTGGTGCTCGATCTGTGACGGCGCAACGCACGGAGTTGATCCATGTTTCCCAAGAATGCCTGGTACGTCGCCTGCACGCCCGACGAGATCGCTGACAAGCCCCTGGGTCGGCGCATCTGCAACGAGCCGATCGTCTTTCATCGCGGGCCCGGCGGCGCACCGGTGGCGCTGGAAGACTTCTGCCCGCATCGAGGCGCGCCACTGTCGCTCGGCAAGGTGTGCGACGGCAAGCTGGTATGTGGCTACCACGGCCTGGAGATGGGCTGCGACGGCAAGGCCGTGTCGATGCCAGGCCAGCGCGTGCGCGGCTTTCCCGCCATTCGCACCTTCCCGGTCGTGGAGCGCCATGGGTTCGTCTGGGTCTGGCCGGGCGATGCGGAGCGTGCTGATCCGTCGACCATCCAGGCGCTGCACTGGGCCGACCACCCCGAGTGGGCCTACGGCGGAGGCCTGTACCACATCGGTTGCGACTATCGGCTGATGATCGACAACCTCATGGACCTCACGCACGAGACTTACGTCCATGCCACGAGCATCGGACAGAAGGAAATCGACGAGGTGCCCTGCACGACGCGCGTCGAGGGCGACGAGGTCATCACCAGTCGCTTCATGCAAGGCATCGCACCGCCGCCGTTCTGGCAGATGGCCATGCGCATGAACGGCCTGCCGGACGACCAACTCGTCGACCGCTGGCAGATCTGCCATTTCACCCCGCCCGGGAACGTCCTGATCGAAGTGGGCGTCGCACTTGCCGGTCAAGGCGGGTACGACGCGCCGGCGCAGGTGAAGGCCTCGAGCATCGTCGTGGACTTCATCACGCCGGAAACCGAGACATCGATCTGGTATTTTTGGGGCATGGCGCGCAATTTCAAACCGGACGATCAGGCATTGACCGCGCAGATCCGCGACGGGCAGGGGCGCATCTTCGCCGAGGACCAACAGATGCTCGAACGCCAGCAGCAGAACCTGCTGCGCTGGCCGGAGCGGCGTTTGCTGATGCTCAACATCGATGCGGGCGGCGTCCGGTCGCGAAGCGTGCTGGATCGATGGATCGCCACGGAGCTGGGTGACGTCGCCACGGGCGCGACACGCTCATGACGCGTCGGGCTGGCCTGCCCGTTCGCGCCGATTGAGTCGCGAAGCGGCGCGACCTGCGCCGGCTCGTCCGCCCGTGTCGGGTGGCCACGCAACCAGTGCAACGAGCACCAGTGCGAATCCCAGCGCGGATGCGCTGGCCAGGGCACCCGGGCCGCCGAGTTGCAGCAACCATCCTCCGATCGGTGGGCCGACCGCCAGTCCCGCTGCGAATGACAGGTTGACCTCGCGCATGGACGACCTTCCGGAACTGCGCGCCGTACCGAGGGCCATCAGGAAGGGAACGGCGAAGTTCCATGCAAACGAGAGCAACAGCGTGCCGGCCAGGAATCCCGCGAGGCTATGCCACAGGGCAATCGTTGCGGTTCCTGCGACAAGGCCCAGCACGGCCAAGGCCGCGCCGTGGCGTGCGGACCAGCGGCGCCAGGCCAGGCCGGTCATTGCCGCTGCGGCGATCCCCAGGAGCGTGCTGACCGAGAGGACATCGTCCACCCGGTTGGAGGGCATGCTGTCCTGCTGCGCGAATTCAGGCACGAAGCTCCAGATCGCGCCGATCGCCGCGTTGAATGGAAGTGCCACCGACACCACCCTCCAGTCGGTCCGGCGGGTATCGGTGGAGTCACCGCGGGTTGCGCCGCCGCCCGCCATCGGCAGCATGTCGAGCGGCGGCGGCAGTGCAAGCAGGCTCAGGCCCGCCGTCGCTTCGAGCAGGAACGGCGCGGCGATCCCGTGCGCGGCAAGCAGCGCCGGTAGCAGGGCGAGCAGTGCGGCGCCGGTGCTCAATTGCGCGACGACGATGGCCGCCAGCGATCGGTGCGGACGCGGCGATCGGCTTGCTCCCTCGAGCGCGAGAATCATCATCACGCCCGCGCCTGCGCCTGCCATGCCCCGGCAAGCGCAGAGCAGTTCCTGGTGCGAGAGCGCGGGAATCGACAGCAGGTTGGCGGCAGACCACACCGCAAGCGCGACGCGCGCCAGCCGTCGCGGTCCGAGCCGTTCGAGCAGGGGGCCGCAGGGCCAGGACGCCAGCGCCATGCAGCCCAGTTCGAGAAAGAACATCCAACCAATCTGGGTTGTCGTCAGCCCCAGTTGGCCGCGCAAGGCGGTTTCAAGGCCGGGGGCGATGGCGAGCGTCACCACCGCCAGGCTCGAATAGGCCCAGATCGAGAGCGTTCGGCCAACGTCGATCGGTGAATTGGATGGCATGGTTTCGGAGGTCGAGCCGCAAGTCTCGTGCCCTTCGATTGTGCCGAGGCCAGGCCGGCCTCCGCAACACGAGCTTCTTGTCCCGGGTGCGCCGGCTCGCTCCCGGGACCAGTCCGACGGAATTCCCCCTCGCCTGCAGGCCGACCCCGGATTCATGAAACCGACTTCAAGATCGGCTTGAAGACTTCGATCCGTGGGCGAGTACGCCGCCCGTCCGAATGCGCCTTCGCGCGCGCCGCGCTGCCGCTGGTTGCTACCGGAATTGGGGCGAGAAGCATGGAAATGGTGCGCTTCCATGGCCTGGGCACGCATCGACGGTGCGCCGCGAATCAATTTTGAAATCCGACGAGATTCTGCTTGTATCCGAGCGTTGGTTCGGTTTATCCTGGGTCAACTGTCGCGCTGTGCCAGGCGCCGTCAACGTCGACATCCCGAGTCGAAGCCCATGCCGCCGCTTTCAGGCGGGTGCTCAAGAAGGTAGATCAAATGAAGGTCAAGCAACGCTGCCCATCCCTCTTCGCGCTGGTCGCCGGAGCCATGTGCGTCTCCACAGCGTGGTCGCAAGGCGCAAGTGGCGGCGCCGCCGCCGTGCAGGCGGCCTCGCCCGCTGCGTCCGCTGCGGCCCCGGAACAAGGTGCGGCGGCCGAGACCGGCGCGAACGCCATGAGTTCGAATTCCGGCGTCATGGAAGTCGTCGTGACGGCGCAGCGCCGCGAACAGGCGCTGAGCAAGGTGCCCATGAGCATCACCGCGATGAACACCGAGATGCTGGAAAAGCAAGGCATCAAGGACCTGGCCGGCATCGGACGCCTGACGCCCGGATTGAACGTCGGTACGCCCGACGCCAGCGGCGAGTCCACGATTGCCATCCGCGGAATCACGTCCAACGTCGGCGCACCCACGACAGGCGTCTATATCGACGACGTTCCGGTCCAGGTTTCCAACATGGCCAGTTGCGCCCTGTTGTGCGCGGGCAGCCCCATCCCCAAGGTCTTCGATCTGGAACGGGTGGAAGTCCTGCGCGGACCGCAAGGCACCCTCTATGGATCGAGCTCCGAGGGCGGGGCGATCCGCTTCATCACGTCATCGCCAAAGCTGTCCGGAAGCTACAGCGGGGGCATCCGCTCCGATGTGTCGTTCACGCAGGGCGGCAGTCCGAACTACGAGATTGGCGCAACCCTCGACGGGCCTTTGAAGGCCGACATCGTGGGCTTCAGGCTCAGCGCGTGGACTCGCCGCGACGGTGGCTACGTCGATCGCTATTCTGCGCAAGGCGGTCAACTGGTGGCGCGCGATGCCAACGCTTCGGAGTCGAAGGTTGCGCGCCTGGCGGTCAAGATCGCCCCGACGGATCGGCTCACCATCACGCCGGCCTTCTACTACCAGGAGACCGACCAGAAGGATCGCGGTGTCTTCCGCGAGGCGCTCGGCGTCGACAGAAACAACAGCAACATCGCGCAGCCAGACCACGACCGCTTCGGATTGGCCTCCCTGACGGCCGAATACGACTTCGACGCGTTCAACGTCAAGTCGATCACCTCGCACCTGGGGCGAACGGAAAATCGGATCGACGACTACTCCAACTTCACTGTCGGCCGCGAAGCGCTCAACGCCAACGGCACGTTCACTGCGGCCTCCGCGACGGAGAACACCCAGGACAACTGGAACCAGGAGATCCGGGTCACCTCGACGGACAAGGCGAGCGACAAGTTGTCATGGGTTGGCGGCTTCTATCTCCAGAAGATGCAGCAGGGCATGACGCAATCCATCGCGGAAGACGTGCTCGCGCTGTCGACCTGGTACGCCAACTTCTTCGGCGACCCGACCTTGATCGCCCCCGGCTCCCAGAGCTATCTCGAACACTACAAGCAGACGGAAATCGAGTCGGCCGCTTTCGGCGAGGCGAGCTACAAGCTGAGCGACCACCTGACCATGTCGACCGGGCTGCGCGTCACCCGCACCCGGTTCAGCTACTCCGACACGCAAAGCGGATGGTGGGGGGCACCCAACGGACCGTTCCAGGGTGCCGACAAGGAAACGCCGGTGACGCCGAAGTTCGGACTGTCCTGGCAGGCCACGCCCGACAGCCTGATCTATGCGACAGCGGCGCGGGGCTTTCGCGTCGGTGGATCCAATGAATCCTTGGCCGGCAACGCCACTTGTGCGTCGGGGCTGGCGGCGCTCGGCCTGAGCGACGCCCCGTCCACCTACAAGTCCGACTCGGTCTGGAGCTACGAACTGGGCAACAAGCAGAAGCTGGCCAATGGCGCCGTCAGCGTCTCGGGCAGCCTGTTCTGGATCAACTGGAGCGACATCCAGGGCAGCGTCATGCTGCCCACCTGTGGGTTCGGATTCGTCACCAACATGGCAACGGCCACGAGCAAGGGCTTCGACCTCGAGATCCAGGCCAGGCCGACGAGCCAGCTGCTGATCGCGGGAACCCTGGGTTACGACGACGCCAGGTACACGAAGTCGGCAACCTTCCAGGGCGTGGCGGGTCCGATGGTGACGGCCAAGTCGGGCGACCCGCTCAGCGTGCCCAAATGGACCGCCTCCGTCGCGGCGGAGTACGACTGGCACCTGAGCCACGGCGAGGCTGCGTTCGCGCGCGCCGACTACCAGTTCGTCGGCGGCTTCTACCGCACCGGCTCGGAAGGCACCGTGTCGTACGACCCCGCGGTGAGGAACGCGCCCGGCGTGCGCCTGCTCAACCTGCGAACGGGCCTGCGCAAGGATGCGTGGAACGTGTCCGTCTACGTCAAGAACGCGGCCAACGTCCGCACGACGGTTTCACGAACCCACAGCTTCACCACCGATACGGTGTACATCGACGCCGCGCTCGCCCCGAGGACGACCGGAGCGGCCGTCGGGTACGACTTCTGATGCAACCTTCCATTTCAGCGCGGGACCTGACGTGAAGACATCGAGGACTACACCCGGTGGCGCCCGACTTGCCGGACTCACCAGTCTGCTTGCGGCATTCTGCTGCGCGGGCCTGGCCGGTTGCGCCGCGCCCGGACAGGAGGCGGCCGATACCGTGCTGCGCAACGGCCCGATCGTCACGATCGACGCGCGCGACACGATCCAGCAGGCCGTCGCGATCCGCGACGGAAAGTTCATCTATGTTGGCAGCGAGGCCGGGCTCGCTCCATGGGTCGGCAAGGGCACCAGGGTCGTCGACCTGGGTGGCCACATGCTGATGCCCGGCCTTGTCGACGCACATCTGCACGCGCTGGCGGGTGGTCGCTCACTGCTCCAGTGCGACCTGGCCTACGGGTCGCTGGGTCACGTGCAGTTGCTTTCGAAGCTGCAAGCCTGCCTGGATGCCACCAGGGACAAGGGTCCCGACACCTGGCTGGAAGCCGTCAACTGGGATCGCCAATCGACGTTCTCGCGAGATGGGGATCCCACCAGGGCGTTGCTCGATGGCCTGCACACGCCGCGCCCGATCGCTGTCACTTCGAGCGACTTTCACAGTGTGCTGACGAACTCGCGCGGGCTTCGCATGGCGGGCATCACGCCAACCACGCCGGACCCGGCCGGCGGGAAGTTCGTCCACGACGCGAACGGCGAACTCACGGGCATCGCAGAGGACGCGGCAGGTTGGCAATTGAAGGCCGCCATCCCGCCGGACTCCGATGCCGCGATGCTGACCCAGGCGCGCCTGGCGCTGACGACCTTGCGGCAGCAGGGCGTGACGACCTTCATGGACGCCGCGGCCGGGCCGGACCAGGCCAAGGCGTTCAAGGCCTTGTACGAGGCTGGAGAATTGACCGCGCGCGCCAATTTCGCGATCCTCCTCCCGCACGGCGACACCGCGTCGAATCCCGATCGCATCGTCGCCGACGCAAGGGCCCTGGCCGCACGGATCGATCAGGGCGCGCCCACTGCGGTGCCCGGCCTGAGCGCGCACACCGTGAAGCTGTTCATGGACGGCGTCGTCAACGCCCCTGCCGATACCGGCGCATTGCTGACGCCATACTTCCGCAATTCCGGTACGGCGGCAGACCCGCACTGGGTCGCGGGCACCAATCTCGGCGAGCTGTACTACCCGCCGGACAAGCTGCGGGAGATTCTCGACAAGATCGCCGATGCCGGCCTGGACGTCCACATCCATGCCACCGGCGAGCGCGCCGTGCGTCAGGCGCTGGACGCCATCGAGGGCGTTCGCGCCCGCCGGCCCGCGGCCGACTTCCGGCCCTCCATCGCCCACGCGGAGACCGTCGCGACGTCGGACTATGCGCGGTTCTCCTTGCTGGAGACGACGGCGACGATGTCCTTCCAATGGGCGCAGCGCGCCGCCTACTCGATCGGCGACACGGAGCACCACCTGGGGCCGGAACGGTTCTCGCGCATGGAGCCGTCCGGCAGCCTGCACAGGGCTGGCGCGCGCATTTCGTACGGCAGTGACTGGCCGGTGGATCCCTACGACATCTTCCTCGCGCTGAAGGTGGGCGTCACGCGTTCGGGCGACCCGGAAGATCCGAACAGCCCCGCCAGCCAGCAGGCCGACTATGGGGGGCCCATCAACGGGGAGCCCGGCATGTCGCGCGCCGACGTCCTGCGTGCCGCGACGCTGGACGCCGCCTATCAATTGCGGATGGAAGGCAAGGTCGGCTCCATCGAGGTCGGAAAGCTCGCGGACCTCATCGTGCTCGACAAGAACTTCCTGACAGGCGCCGACGAGGACCTCGGTAGAAACAGGGTCCTGCTGACGATGGTCGGAGGCCGCACGGTCATGGCCGCCGGGCCATTCGCAGATCCGCTGCCTGCGCGCGACCGATGAGATCCCGTCAAGGCGCCTGACGCGCGTGCGAACTGCGCAGCAGCAGCCGGCTCGCCAGGGCGAACGCGCACACCTTGAGGTTCTCGATCAACGCCTGCCCGTCGGGCGCCTTGCGGACCAGTGCCTCGCTCAGCGTCTCGTGCGCAAAGATGGCGATGCTCCGTGCGGTGCTCAAGACGATCATCGGATCGGCCTGAGGCGCGAAATGCGTCAAGGCGCTTGCAGTCGTGGCCGCACTTCGACTGTCGTGTTCGCGCACGGCTTCGCGCAGCTGCGGCATCGACGCAATGGCCGTGATCAGCGAACCCAACCCGGGCTGGTCGGCGTAGAGACCCACCATCTCGTCCATTTGCCGAGTCAGATAGGTCAGCATGTCCTGGCAGCCCCCGCGCTGCGGATGGAGATCGTCCAGCACCTTGTAGACGCGTTCGAGCCAGTCCGTCAACAAGGCGAAGACGATAGCTTCCTTGTTGGGGAAATACTCGTACAGCGCGCCGATCGATACGCCCGCGGCCGCGGCGATGCGCTTGGTCGTGAGTCGATCGAGGCCCTCCCGCTCGATCTCGCTTCCAGCCGCGCGAAGGATGGCCTCCATGGTTTCGCGCCCCCGTGTCTGGTGGGGAAGGCGTCTTGGGGCCAGGGAGACGTCGGGCATCGATCCAGCCGCGTCACCCTGCTGCAATCGGGCCTTGGATTTCGACGATTCGACTTTCTGCACGTGGGACGGTCCGAGATGGGTGGAGGAAGAAACGGGAGCACCGCAAGCAGTCGACGCTGCGCAGGGCAAGCGATTGGCATCGCCGCTCCAGAGGCGTGCGACAGCGCTCTCACCAATCATGCCATTGCCGTGATTCCAGGCGGGCTTGCGAGATCAATGACACGACCGCGCCGTCACGGTCCGGCGCGTAGGATCCCCCCATGAGTGCCGAACCGCGCCGATCCCACGTCCCTCCAGCGACGATTCCCGACGTCAGGCCGTACCCGGCCGTCGTCGACCCCCGCTGGCGGGTATTGCTGTGCGTGGCCGGCGCCGGCAGCCTGAGCAAGGCGGCGCTCGTCCTCTCGAAGCCGCAGTCCATGGTCAGCCGGACCGTCACCCAACTCGAACGCGAGTGCGGCGAACGGTTCTTCGTTCGCACCGGCCGCGGCGTGCAGCCCACCGAATTCGCAATCCAGTTGCTGCCGCGCGTGGCGCGTCTTGTTGCCGATGCCGACGCGCTGGTCGAGGACATGCGCGGCGCGAGCGGCCAGCCGATGGGCGATGTGCAGCTGGGGCTGCTGCCGTCGGCGGTGCGTCGCTTCGCCGGGCCGTTGGCGCTGGCGGTGCGCGAGCGCATGCCCGGCGTGCGCCTTCACCTGGTCGAAGGCGCGAGCGCACAGCTCGAGGAGCAGTTGCGCGAGGGCCGGCTCGACATGGCCGTCGTGCTGCGCGAGGACGCTGCCAGCGTGCGCGACGAGCGGCTGATCGCGCGCGTGCCGCTGCACCTGATCGGCCCGCGGGGCGACGCGCTGCTCGCCGGGGGGCAGATCGAGCTGGCACGCCTGTCGAGGCTGCCGCTGGTGCTGCCGGCGCGACCGCACCTGCTGCGTGCGCGGATGGACCGCCTGGCGGCCGAGCACGGCCTGCAGTTGCTGGTCGCGAGCGAGGCCGACTCGGTGCAACTGCAGTACGAGGTGGCGGCGGCCGGTGCCGGCTACGCCATCGCCTCGTTCGCCGCGGGCATGCGCGACGCCCGACTCGCGGCGGCGCGCATCGTGCAGCCTGAACTGGAGCGCTTCGTCGTGCTGGCCGAGTCGCCGCGCCGCCCGCACACGCGCGCTACGCGCGAGGTGATGGCGCTGGTCTGTGCGCTCGCAGCCGTCCCGGACCAGGCCTGAACGGCCCCGGCGCGCCCGGCCATCGAGATCCTGCAAGGCTGCTATCGACCTCCGGCACTGCCGGTGCGGCGCATTCGCCCCTATGGTGCGTACTCCTTTACCGAGTCCCACGCACCATGTCCGACACCCCTGCCAGCCCCCCCGGCGCGTCCACCCTGTTCATTTCCGACGCCGACGTGGCCACGCTGGCCGATTGGCGCAGCGCCGTCGCCGCGCTGGCCGCCGCCTATGCAGCCGACGTCGAGCCCGCGATGGTGCCGCCGCGCTCGATGGCGCGCGGCGACGGCATCTGGCTGCGCAGCCTGACCGCCGTATCGCCGTCCGGCGCCACGATGGGCTGCAAGCTGATCGCCGCGTCGCCGCGCGCGCGGCGTGCGAGCTACCTGATCTCGCTGTTCGACCAGGACACGATGGCCTTGTCGGCCCTCATCGACGGCAACCGCGTCACCGGGCTGCGCACCGCGGCCACCGCCGCGCTGGCCGTCGATCGGCTGGCGCCGCGCCGCCCGCTCACGGTGGGTGTCATCGGCTCGGGCTTCGAGGCGCGCAACGCGCTCGAATGCCTGGCGGCCCTGCGCACGCTGCAGGCGGTGCGCGTCTTCAGCCCCACTCCGGCCAGCCGCGACCGCTTTGCCGAAGGCTTCCGGCCCGGGTTGGAGATCGCGGCGGTCACCACGCCGCAGAGCGCCGTGCAGGACGCGGACGTCGTGCTCTGTGCGGCGCGCAGCAGGGACGAATCACCCGTGCTGCGAGGCGCCTGGCTGCCGGACGGCTGCACCGTGGTCTCGCTGGGGTCGACGCTGCCCGAGCAGCGCGAGGTCGACGAGGTGACGATCGCGCGCGCCGCCTGCATCGTGGCCGACATGCCCGAGGAAGTGGCGCACGACACCGGCGATGCGATCGCCGCCGCGAAGGCGGGCGTGGACCTCGCGGCCAAGCTGGTGTCCCTGGGCGACCTCGTGGCCGGCCGCATCGCGCCGCGGCGCGGCCCCGCCGACATCGTGCTCTACAAGTCCGTCGGCTCGGCGCTGCAGGACATCGCCGTCGCCGAGATGCTGCTGGCGCGCGCGCGCCAGCTCGGCCTGGGCGTGGCCTTGCCCGCCAGCATCGTGCCGATTTCCAAGTGATTCAACCGGAGACCTGAATGCCCGCCTACAAGAAGTCCGATGCCCGCGCCTGGGCCCGCCAGCACCTGGCCGGCTGCTCGGCCGTCACCCTTCCCAGCTACAGCGCCGACCTGAAGCGCCTGAACGAACGTGGCATCCGCCACGACGTCGAGCGCGTGATACAGCAGGGCTTCAAGTACACGCTGCTGTGCTCGGAGGTCGCGATCACCGCCGAGGAGAACGCACAGTTCACCGCCTGGGCGCGCGACAGCGCCGGCGGCCGGCTGGGGCTGTTCTTCCACGCGGCGTTCGGCACGCTGGCCGACAACATCGAGGCCGCCAGGCTCGCCGAGAAGGCCGGCGCCGACCTCGTCCTGCTGTCGTACCCGTCGACCTTCTGGCCCACGAGCGAGCAGGAGATCTACGACTACACCAAGGCCTTCTGCGATGCCACCGAGCTGGGCGTGATGCTGTTCCCCATCCCGACCTGGGGCTTCGAGCGCGTACACCCGGCCGGCATGTCGCTGGAGCTGATGCGCCGCCTGGTGAAGGACTGTGCCAACGTCGTCGCGATCAAGTCGGAGCAGGGATTCCCGCTGCCGGCCGGCATCTGCGAGATGTACCACCACTTCCGCGACGAGGTGGTGATCAGCTGCCCGATCGAGGCCGACGCGATCCCGTTGATGAGCCTGATGAAACTGCAGTTCTCCGGCACCAGCAACACGCAGTGGATGGGCGACTACTACCCGCGCGCGTTCGAACTGGCCCGTTCCGGGCGCTGGGAGGAAGCGATGCAGATGTACTGGAAGGTCAACCCCGCGCGCCAGGCCAACACGGCGGCGTCGGCCGCATCGGCCCCGGCCATCGGGGCGCTCAACCGCACGCAGTGGAAGTACCAGGACTGGCTGGCCGGCTTCAACGGCGGGCCGTTGCGCGCGCCATCGCTGCGCATCCCCGACCGTTTCATGAAGTCGCTGCGCCAGGGCCTCGTGGCCTCCGGCTGCGAGGTCACGTCCGACCCCGATGCGGCGTTCATCGTCGGTCGCCATCCCTGCTGAAGGAGTACCGACCATGAAACACCTGCTCAAGGACGCCGCACTCTGGCGCGAGGCCGCGTACATCGACGGCGCCTGGCTGGCCGAGACGCCGCACGGCCGCTATGCGCTGCACAACCCGGCCGATGGCACGCTTCTCGCCGAACTGCCGCGTTGCCGCGAGGGCGAGACCCGGCGCGCGATCGAGGCTGCCCAGGCCGCCTGGGGCCCGTGGCGGCGCAGCACGGCCAAGGCGCGCGGCGAGATCCTGCGCCGCTGGTATGAGCTGATGGTGCTGCACCGGGAGGACCTGGCGACGCTGATCACGCTCGAGGAAGGCAAGCCGCTGGCCGAGGCGCGCGGCGAGGTGGACTACGCGGCCGGGTTCGTGCGCTGGTTCTCGGAAGAGGCCACGCGCGTGCGCGGCGACGTGATCCCCGGCGTGAAGGAGACGCAGCGCATCATCGCGCTGCGCGAACCCATCGGCGTCTGCGCGGCCATCACGCCCTGGAACTTCCCGGCCGCGATGATCACGCGCAAGGCCGGTCCGGCGCTGGCCGCGGGCTGCACGATGGTGGTCAAGCCCGCCAGCCAGACGCCGATGACGGCGCTCGCGCTGGCCGTCCTGGCCGAGCGCGCCGGCGTGCCGGCAGGCGTGTTCAGCGTCGTCACCGGAAACGACACGCGCGCCATCGGCGGCGAGCTCACCGCGAATCCGCTGGTGCGCAAGATCACCTTCACCGGATCCACCGAGGTCGGTCGCGTGCTGCTCGCGCAAGCCGCGCAGACGATCAAGAAGTGCTCGATGGAGCTCGGCGGCAACGCGCCTTTCATCGTCTTCGACGACGCCGATCTAGACGCCGCCGCCGACGGCCTCATCTCGGCGAAATTCCGCAACACCGGCGAGTCGTGCATCGGCGCCAACCGCGTCCTGGTGCAGTCCGGTGTCTACGACGCGCTGGCCGCGCGCATCGTCGAGCGCGTCGCGAAGATGCGCGTCGGCAACGGCCTCGAAGAGGGCGTGAACCTCGGCCCGCTGATCGACGCTGCCGGCGTCGACAAGGTCGAGGAACACGTGGCCGACGCGCTGGCCAAGGGCGCGCGGCTGCTGCACGGCGGGCGCCGCCACGCCCTGGGCGGGAACTTCTACGAGCCCACGGTGCTGGCCGATGCGACGCCCGCGATGCGCATCGCGAGGGAGGAGACCTTCGGCCCTGTGATGCCGCTGTTCCGCTTCGACACCGACGACGAGGCCATCTCGATGGCCAACGACACCGAGTTCGGGCTCGCGGCCTACCTGTACAGCCGCGATGCGGCGCGCATCTGGCGCAACGCCGCGCGCATCGAGGCTGGCATGGTGGGCATCAACTGCGGGTTGATGTCCAACGAGGTGGCGCCGTTTGGCGGCATCAAGCAAAGCGGCCTGGGGCGCGAGGGATCCCACCTCGGCATCGACGAGTACGTGGAGGCGAAGTACCTCTGCTGGGACGGCCTGCAGGCCGAATGAGGGCGGATCTTCAGGCTTCGTCCGGCGCGTCGCCCCGCATCGACGACGGTCTGCCGGGAGGCATCGTCCGCGCTCAGATCTCGTCCATGTGCCTGGCCGCGGCTGCCAGCATGCCACGCAGCCAGACCAGGCCCGGGTCGTTCGTGCGGAACTTGTGCCACTGCGCGGACTGCTCCATGCGGTCGAACGGCATGGGCGTGGGCCGGATCTCGAGCGGAAACGCCTGCATCATGCGGCGCGCGATGCGCGCATGGACGGTCGCGATGTACTCGGTGCCCACGAGCATGGCAGGCAGCGTGACGAAGCTGTAGGTCGACACTGCCACGCGGCGGGTCACCCCGTAGCGCTTGAGGAACCAGCCTTCGAACGCATCGGCCTGGCCGCCGGCCGGCATCATCACCACGTGCCCGCCGTTGACGTAGCGGTCGAACGTCAACTCGCCCTGCGCCATGGTGCTGCCCCGCCACACCATGCACACGAAGTCCTCGTGATAGAGGACCTCGCGCGGATGGTCGGGCGACATGAAGCCGGTGGGAACGATGAGGAGGTCGGCCTCTCCTCGTTCGAGCTGCTTGTGCGGCGCCGAAACCTGCGGCAGGAATTCGAAACGGACCGTGCTCTGCGCCTTCGCAGCCAGTGCGAGCAGTGCGGGCGCCAGCACCATTTGCGTGTAGTCCGACGCCAACATGCGAAAGACGCGGTCGGTGCCGCTCGGATCGAACTCGGGCGGGTCGGCGATCGTGCTGTCGATGCGCAGCAGCACGTCGCGCACGGCCGCATGCAGGCTCTCGGCTCGTGGCGTGAGCTCCATCTTGCGGCCGATCTGCACGAGCAGTTCGTCGTCGAAGTAGTCGCGCAGCCGCCCGAGCGAGTTGCTCGCCGCCGATGCGCTGAGATTCAGCACTTCGGCGGCGCGGCTCACGCTGCGTTCCTTCAGCAGCACGTCGAGCGCCACGAGCAGGTTCAGGTCGAGCTTCTTGAATCTCATGAGCGCCATTTTGCGACGATCTTCGATCTAGGGCTAACCCTCGATCATTCGGTTCCACCGAAAGCAGGGCTTCATCGAAAGCGTTGTTCACAAGACGTTCGCCCCCCTAAGCTTCGCTCCATAGCTGCCATCACGGCGGCACAAAAGATCGGAGACAACGAATGGCCGTCGGCCAGGCGAGGGGCGTCATCGCGCCCGCGAAATCCAGCGTGACGCGGCCCGTGTCGCGCATCGTGGTCGTCGGTGCCGGCGTCGCCGGCCTGGCCTGCGCACTGGCATGCGCGCGCGCCGGGGCGAACGTCACGGTGCTCGAGGCCCGCGCAGAGTCGGCGCCCATCCCTGCGCACCTGGACATCGTGCCCAACCTGCTGCGCGACTTCGCGCGGCTGGGCATCGCCGAGGAATGCGTTCGCCGCGGCTTCGCCTATCACGGGCTGGCGGTCGTCAACGAAGACGGCCAGCACGGCTTCGAGGTTCCGACGCCGCGCCTGGCCGGCGTTCACCTGCCTTGCGCCGCCGGCATCGCCTACGACGAGGCACTCGATGTGCTGCGGACCGCCGCGCAGGCCGCCGGCGCGGTCATCGTTTCGGGTGACCGTGTCGACGGCGTCGATGCAGATGGCGGCCGTGTCGCGATGGTCGGCGGCAACTCCCTCGACGCCGATCTCATCATCCTGGCCACGGGCGCGAACTCGGCGCTCGCGACGCAGGTATTCGGCGCCCGCTGGCGCAGCACGCCCGCACAATCGTGGTGGCACGCGCTTCTGCCGCGTCCGACAGGACTCGAGCGCACCACCTGGATGGCCGGCGGTCCGGGGCGCCGTCTGCTCCTGGTGCCCGTCGACATGGCACGCGCGGGGGTGGCCGTCATTCGCACCCCAGCCATCGACCCGCGCACCGACGGTTCGGCGTTGCGCGACACGCTCGCCGGGTGGGGCCGGTTGCCCCGGCGCCTGGCGCAGTTGATGCAGCCCGAGACGCCGACGACCATCCGCACCGCGAACGTCACTTTCCTCGATCCACCGTGGTACCGCGGCGCGGTGGTCTGCGCGGGCGCGTGCGCGATCGCCGTGCCGCCCCCGTTCGGCCAGTCGGCCGCGCAAGCGCTGGAGGACGCAACGGTGCTGGGTGAACTGGTCGCGGCGAAGCTCGATCGCGCGTCGCTGCAGCAGCAATACATGTTCCGCCGGGGCGCGCGTGCCGGTCGGGTGCACGAACTCCTCGAACGCGCGCAGCGGTGGATGTCGCAGCCCGAACCCGCCACGAATCTGCTCGAGCTCGCGCGCGAGCTCGACGCCGTCATCGCGCGGCCCGCCTGACCCAACAAAGGAGCGATCAAATGATCAAGATGATGGCGGCGATCTGCCGCCGGCCCGGAATGACGCATGCCGAGTACGCTGCCTATGTGCAGCACGTGCACGGCGCCATTGCCACCGAGCACCCGGCAGGCCTGCGGCGATACGTGCAGAACCACGTGTTCGACGCGGCGTTCGGCGGTGGCGACGATCACGCGCATTCGTTGGTGCCGGCGCGCGACTCGGTCACCGAGCTGTACTGGGATAGCCCGAAGGACATGGCCGACACGTTCGCGCACGAACACGTGCGCACCCGGGTCGGCCCGGACGGCGCGAACTTCAGCGACCTCGACGTGGCGCTGAGCCTGGTGGCGCTCGAGGTCGAACAGCCGGTGCGGCAGCCCGCACGTGGCGCAGGGGCCAAGGTGATGCACTTCATGCGCGCTGCGCAGGACCTGGCGCTGCCCGAGTTCGTCGAACGCTGGGCCAGCGCGCACGATCGCGCACTTTCGGCGGCACCGGCTGCGGCCGAGGCCATTCGCCGCTGTGTCCACAGCCGGCAGATTCCCGAGTTCAACAAGATGCTCGCGTACTTCGGCGGCTCGGACGTCTTCTACGAAGGCGTGGGCAGCCTGTGGTTCGACGACGTGTCGTCGATTGGCGCGTTCCGCGCGTACGAGCGCGCGCTGCTCGAGATCAATGCGGATCCGAAGCGCGCCTTCTATCAGCCATCCCGGTCGTTCTTCCTCTACACGACGGAAATCCCGATCTTTCAACAAGGCAAGCAACCATGAAAATCATCGGACTCGATGCACTGGTGTTCGGCGTGGACGACGTCGCCGCCTGCGCGCAATACCTCACCGACTACGGCCTCGAGCCATCGGGCGACGGCCGCTTCGAGGCCCTCGACGGCACGGCGATCGTCGTCAGGGCCAAGGACGACGCGGCATTGCCCAAGCCGCTGGAAACCGGCAGCGCGCTTCGCGAGACCGTGTACGGCGTCGCCGATGCGGCCACCCTGGACGAGATCGAGAAAGAGCTGCGCAGCGACCGCAAGGTGACGCGCCAGGGTGGCGTTCTGCGCTGCTTCGACGACATGGGCTTCGCGCTCGCGTTCCAGGTGACGGTTCGAAAGCCGCTGCAGATGGCCTCCGAAGCAGCGAATGCGCCGGGCGCCGCGGCGGCGCGCGCGCCGAACGTCGTCGGCGTGTCCGAGGACGCGGAATTCGGCCTGCGCACGCTCTCGCACGTGGTGTATTTCGTGCCGGACATTGTCCGTGCCGAAGCGTTCTATGCGCGCCTGGGCTTCGTTCGCACCGACTTCTTCACCGACTGCGGTCCCTTCCTGAGGCCGGCGGGCACGCTCGACCACCACACGCTGTTCATGATCCAGACGCCGCCGTTCCTGAAGGGCGTCGAGCACTTCACGTTCCACCTGGGTGGCCCCACCGAGGTCATGCTGGCGGGCACGCGCTTCGTGAAGAAGGGCTATGAGTCGTTCTGGGGTCCGGGCAGGCACAAGTTCGGCAGCAACTGGTTCTGGTATTTCAACAGCCCGTTCGGCTGCCACGTCGAATACGACGCCGACATGGACCTGCATGACGCCAAGTGGACTGCGCGCGAAGCGGCCATGGGCGCCGATCAGTCGCAGGCGTTCCTCTTCCAGTATCGCGACAAGTGGGCGCCAGGCGGTCCCCCGCCGAAGGGAGCACGCTGAATGAGAGCCCAACGAATCCTCATCGTCGGCGGCGGCTTCTCCGGCATGTCGGCCGCGATCGAACTGCGCAAGCACGGCATCGACGTCGACCTCGTCGAGATCGACCCGGATTGGAGCATCTACGGCGCCGGCATCAGCCTCGGTAGCGCGACGCTGCGCGCGTTCCGCCAACTCGGGGTGCTGGACGAGTTCCTCGAGCTGGGAAGTGCGCAGGACGGCGTCTCGATCCGGCTGCCCCACGGCATCGAGGTCGGCCAGTTGCCCACGCCGCGGCTGGCGGGTGCCGACGTGCCGGGCGGCGGCGCGATCATGCGGCCCGTTCTGGGGCGCATCCTGGCCGATGCGACGCGCAAGGCTGGCACGAACGTGCGCCTGGGCTGCACCTTCAAGAGCATCGAACAGGACGCCGAAGGCATCGATGTGTCCTTCACCGACGGCACGCGCGGGCGCTACGACCTCGTCGTCGGCGCCGACGGTCTCTACTCGAAGCTGCGGCAGACCCTCTTTCCGGCAGCGCCCACGCCGCGCTACAGCGGCCAGGGCGTGTGGCGTGCGGTGGTGCCGCGGCCGCCCGAGATGGCAACGTGCACCATGTGGGTCGGCCCCAAGGTCAAGCCTGGCGTGAACCCGGTCTCCAGGACCGAGATGTACCTGTTCATCACCGAGCCGCGCGCGGAGAACGAGCGCCTCGATCCCGCCACGTTCGTGGAGCGCGTGCGTGCCCTTCTGGCCGACTTCCCCGCGCCTGAACTGCGGGCGATCAGCGCCGGGCTCGGGCCGCATTCCCAAGTCATCTACCGCCCGCTCGAAGGCCTGCTGATGCCGCGCCCCTGGTTCAGCGGCCGTGGCGTGCTGATCGGCGACGCGGTGCACGCGACCACGCCGCATCTCGCCTCGGGCGCCTGCATCGGCATCGAGGACGCCATCGTGCTGGCCGAAGAAATTGCGCGCCACGACGACGTCGAGGCTGCCCTCGGTGCGTTCGAGGCCCGGCGCTGGGATCGCTGCCGCATGGTGGTCGAGAACTCTGCGCGCCTGGGAGAGATCGAGATCGCCGGCGGCGACAAGGAAGAACACGCCCAGATCATGCGCACCTCGCTCATGGCGCTTGCCCAACCGATCTGACGCAACCCGGATCCATAACAAGAGGAGACATCATGAACGACCCGAAGAGACTGCGACTCACGCTCGCGGCGATGGCCGCATTGCTCGCCTGCAATGCCTGGGCCACCGAGATCGAAACTGACAATCCGGATTGGAGCCTGCGCTTCGACAACACCGTCAAGGCCAGCACGATCTATCGCACGAAGTCCGCCAACCCGGTGCTGGCCGATTCGTTTCGCCTGCTCGTGCCGGGCGTGCCCGCTTCGGCGTTTCCGCAGGCGCTGAACTTCAACGCAGGCGACGACAACTTCCGGCATCGCGGCTTCGTGTCGAAGCGCATTGACCTGCTCAGTGAATTCGATGCCGTGTACCGGCGGGACTTCGGGTTGCGCGTGAGTGGCGCCGGGTGGTACGACGCGTCCTATCGTGGCAGGACCGACGCGACCGATGCCACCAACGGCCAGACGCCGATCGACGAGTTTCCGTCGGGTACCCGCGACCTCGCGGGGCGGAAGGCGGAGCTGCTCGACGCCTTCGTGTTCGGCGGCTGGGACCTGGGGCAAGGCAGCAAGGTGACGGCCCGCCTGGGCCAGCATTCGGTGCTGTATGGCGAGAGCCTGTTCTTCGGGGACAACGGCATCGCCAGCGCGCAAGGACCCACCGACATCTTCAAGCTGCTGTCCTCGCCCAATGCCCAGTTCAAGGAGATCATCCGCCCGGTGCCGCAGGTGTCGGGGCAGCTGCAGTTGTCGCCCGATCTTTCGGTGGGGGCCTACTACCAGTTCCGCTGGGAGGCCGACCGCCTGCCGCCGGCGGGCAGCTTCTATTCCACGGCGAACACCCCGTGGGGCTCGTCGCAGCCGGAGTTCGTGGGCATCAGCGCTGGGCCGCTTGCCGGCAACTACGTGCTCGCGCCCGGCGGCGACGTGCACCCGCGCGACACGGGCCAGTTCGGCGCGCAGCTCAAGTGGCGCGCGGCGGAGACCGACTTCGGCGTCTATGCCGCGCGCTACCACGCCAAGGACGGCCAGCTGTACGGCAACCTCAACGTGGCTGCGCCGAATGCCAGCAACTGGTACTACGTCTTTCCCGAGGCGATCAAGACCGCCGGCGTGAGCGCGAGCCATTCCGTCGGCGACGTGAACTTCGCCGTCGAGGCGTCGATGCGCTGGAACATGCCCCTGCGCAGCACGAACATGGTCTATCCGGGTGCGCTCGCACCGGAACCCGCCTACGCAACGGGCCGCACCGAACACGTGAACCTGTCGTGGCTGGCGTCGCTCGGCCCGAACTTCCTGGCGCGCGAGAGCAGCTTCGTCGGCGAACTCGCCTGGAACCGTGTCGCGAGCCTGGACGACCCGGCCGCCGAGCTCGACGCCGGCCGCACGCGCAGCGCTACCGCCGTGCAATTCGTGTTCACCCCGAGCTATCGCCAGATCCTGCCGGGACTGGACCTCAACGTGCCGGTGGGCGTGCGCTACACGCTGGACGGCCGCTCGGCGGTCACTTCCTGGGATCCGCGCGGCAGCGGGAGCGCGACGATCGGGGTGGAAGGGAACTACCTCGGGGTGTGGCAGTTCGGCGCCACGTATACGCAGTTCATCGGCAAGGCGACACCCTTCGTGGAGTTCTCGCCGCTGCTCACGGGCGGCGCGCCGATCTATGCGACGGGCAACGCGCTGGCGGACCGCAACAACATCGCGCTGTCGCTGCGGCGGACCTTCTGATTCAGAAAATGGAGACAAGCATGAAGCCAAACATCCTGGTGGCGGCCGCGCTGGCCGCGTTTGTGGGCATCCCCGCGTTTGCGGCGGTCGGTGCGGAAGACGCCGCCAAGCTCAAGTCGGAGCTGACGCCGCTGGGCGCTGAACGGGCCGGCAACAAGGACGACAGCATCCCGGCATGGACCGGCGGCTACACGACGCCGATCGCCGGCGACAAGCCGGGCGGGCGACGCGGCGATCCGTTCAAGGACGAGAAGCCGCTGATTTCGATCACGGCTGCGAACATGGCTCAATATGCCGACAAGCTGACCGACGGGCAACGTGCCTTGCTCAAGAAGTACGCCGACTACCACATCGACGTGTACAAGACGCACCGCACGGCCGCGGCGCCGCAATGGGTGTACGACAACACGTTCAAGAACGCGACCCGTGCGAAGCTCGACGCCGACATCGAGCACGGCGGCTACGGCGGCATCCCGTTTCCGATCCCGAAGAGCGGCGCCGAGGTGATGTGGAACCACATGCTGCACTGGCGCGGCACGTCGTGGCAATTCATTTCAGCGCAGTACCAGATCACCGCCGACGGTCGCGCCGTGATGACCTCGGACGGTATCGGCGACCAGCAGATGCCGTACTACTTCCCGGACGGCTCCGTGGAGGCATTCGAGAAGTCGGGCGGGCCGTACTGGCAAGTCCGCCTGCTCAACGTCGGGCCGGCGATTCGCGCGGGCGAGGCGATCGCCGGCGGCACCAAGCTCGACGGCTCCAAAGACGAGGCCTGGGTCTACCTCACCGGCCAGCGGCGCGTGCGCAAGCTGCCGAACCCGTGCTGCGACACGCCCACACCGGCGGCGGCGGGCGTGCTCGGCTTCGACGAGATCGAAGTGTGGACGGGTCGCCTCGATCACTTCGACTGGAAGATCGAGGGCAAGAAGGAGATGTTCATCCCCTACAACGACAACAGGCTGATGCAGCCGAAGTCGGACAGCGAGGTGTTGGGAAAGCACGGCGTGAATCCGGATCACATGCGCTGGGAACTGCACCGCGTGTGGGTGGTCGATGCCACGTTGCGTGCCGGGCAGCGGCACCAGACGCCCAAGAGCCGCTACTACTGCGACGAAGACACGTGGATGTGCGTGCTGGGCGACCGTTGGGACGCGAACGGCCAGCTCTGGAAGACGCTGTGGATGGCGAGCTTCGTGGCCCCGGATCTGCCAGGCGCGGTGAGCTTCTCGTTCGGCTTCAACGACCTGCTCTCTGGCGCGGCCTATGTGTCGAACCTGTACAACAGCAAGTCGTCGCAATATCCGCTGAAGCCGCGCTATCCCGACAGCGCGTTCACCGGCGACGCCCTCGCCGCAGAGAGTGTGCGCTGAAGTGAAAGCCGTGCTTCGCCGGTCAGCCTTCTTGCTCGCCGCCATCGCGCTCGTGCCCTGGCCGGCGCAAGCAGGCCCCGTTGCCGACGCGCTCGACCGCCCCGCACTGTCGGTGCGCAACCCCGATCGGGCGGTGCTGCTGGGTGCGGCCCGCGCCGGCTCGCGCATCGTGGCCGTGGGCGAGCGTGGCATCGTCATCGTGTCCGACGACGAGGCGCGGCACTGGAAGCAGGCGGGCGCGCCGGTCAGCGTCACGCTCACCGCCGTGAAGTTCGCGGACAAGGACGTTGGCTACGCAATCGGCCACGGTGGCGTCGTTCTCGGCACGGCCGACGGCGGGCGGCGCTGGAAGCGCCTGCTCGACGGCCGCCTCATCGGCCGGGTGATGCTGGCGGCCGCGAAGGCGAGCGGCAACGCCGCGGCCTTGAAGTCCGCCGATCGCCTGGTGAACGACGGGCCCGACAAGCCGCTGCTGGACATGCTCGTGTTCGATGCGAAGCGCGTCCTCGTGGTCGGTGCCTATGGCATCGCCCTCTTCACCGAGGACGGTGGCGCCAGCTGGAGCTCCTGGTGCGCGCGGCTCGACAATCCGAAGGAACTGCATCTGTACGCGGTCCGGCAACGAGGAGGGCGCATCGCCATCGCGGGCGAGCAGGGCCTCGTGCTGCAGTCGCTCGACGGCGGCGCCAGCTTCAAGCGGCTTGCGGTGCCGTACGCCGGAAGCTTCTTCACGGCGGAACTGCCCGACGACGGGACGATCGTCGTCGCGGGCCTGCGTGGCAACGTGTGGCGCTCCGCCGATGACGGCGCCAGCTGGGGCCAGGTGGCGTCGCCCATGCCCGTGTCGATCACGGCATCGGCGCTGCGCGCGGACGGCGAAATGCTTTTCGCCAACCAGGCCGGGATGATCCTGGGCGCGCAGGGCGGAGCGCTGCTGCCGTTGAACGCAATCCCGCTGCCGCCCGTCAATTTCGTGCTGGCGCTGGACCGTTCGCGCGTGCTCGCGTTCACGGTCCAGGGCCTGCAGCTCGTCGAATCCAGAGGCGCGGATGACGCCCGCAAAGGCGCATCGCAATGACCACCGAATTCAATCCACGCTCCGGCTCCGTCGTCGAGCGTGCCCTGTTCAACCACCGCGTCCTCGTCATGGTGCTGTGCCTGGTGTTGACTGCGGTACTGGGCTGGCAGGCGACGAAGCTTCACCTGAACGCGAGCTTCGAAAAGACGATCCCTACCCACCAGCCTTACGTCGGCAACTTCCTGAAGTACCAGGGCGAGCTCAACGGCCTGGGCAACGCGGTACGAATCGCGGTCGAGAACCCCTCCGGAACGATCTACGACGCACGCTACCTCGACACGCTGCGCAGGCTCAGCGACGAAGTGTTCGTCGTGCCCGGGGTGGCGCGCAACCAGATGAAGTCGCTGTGGACGCCGACGACGCGCTGGGTCGGCGTGACCGAGGAAGGGCTCGAAGGCGGCCCCGTGATCCCGGACGGCTACGACGGCTCGGCGCGCTCGCTCGGACAGTTGCGCGCGAACATCGAACGCTCCGGCGAACTCGGGCAGCTCGTCGCGTTCGACGGGAAGTCCAGCGTGATCTACGTGCCACTTCTTGGCAATGATGCGGAAGGCCGGCCGCTCGACTACGTCCAGTTCGCCGAGCGCATGGAGAGCCTGCGCGCGAAGTACGAATCGCAGGGCGTACGGATCCACATCACCGGCTTCGCCAAGATCATCGGCGACCTGATCGACGGCGTTCGCGCGGTGCTCGCGTTCTTCGGACTCGCCGTCGTGATCGCCGCGGTGATGGTGTTCTGGTACACGCGCTGCATCCGCTCCACGCTGCTCGTCGTCGCGGCATCGCTCGTGGCGGTCGTCTGGCAGCTCGGCCTGCTGCCCACGCTGGGCTACTCGCTCGATCCGTATTCGATCCTCGTGCCCTTCCTCGTCTTCGCGATCGGCATGAGCCACGGCGCGCAGAAGATGAACGGCATCATGCAGGACGTGGGTCGCGGCATCGACAAGCTCGTCGCGGCGCGCTTCACGTTCCGCCGACTCTTCCTGGCCGGGCTGACGGCACTGCTCGCCGACGCAGTGGGCTTCGCGGTGCTGCTGGTGATCGACATCCAGGTGATCCGCGAACTGGCGATCGCCGCGTCGCTGGGTGTCGCCGCGCTGATCTTCACCAACCTCATCCTGCTGCCCATCCTGCTGTCGTACACCGGCGTCAGCCCGAAGGCGGCGCGCCGCAGCCTGCGCGCGGAAGAAGGCGATGCCGGCGGTGCAGCCAAGCATCCGCTGTGGGCCTGGCTGGACCGCTTCACGCAGCGGCGCTACGCCGCGATTGCCGTGACGGGTGCGCTGGTGCTCGGATCGCTGGGCTTCGCGGCCAGCACGCGACTGTCGATCGGCGATCTTGATCCCGGGGCGCCGGAGCTGCGGCCGGCCAGCCGCTACAACCGCGACGTCGCGTTCATGAACGCCGCCTATGGCGCTTCGAGCGATGTGCTGGCCGTGCTCGTGAAGACGCCCGAAGGCCAGTGCTCGAAGTACGACACGCTGAACAAGGTCGACGCGCTCGAATGGGAATTGAGGCAGCTCGACGGCGTGGAGACGACCAACACGCTCGCACTCCTCAACCGCCGGGTGCTCACCGGCCTGAACGAAGGCAATCCGAAGTGGTACGAGTTCCTGCCGAACCAGGACATGCTCAACACCGTCACGTCCGGAGCGCCGCGGGGCTTGTACAACGAGAGTTGCGGCCTGCTGACGGTCTACGTGTTCCTGCGGGATCACAAGGCGGAGACGCTCAATCGCGTGCTCGAGCACGTCGAATCGTTCGCCGCTGCCAATGACACCGCGGACGTGAAGTTCCTGCTCGCTGCGGGATCCGCCGGCATCGAGGCCGCGACCAACATCGTGGTCAAGAAGGCATGGCACCAGATGCTGCTGCTGGTCTACGCCGCGGTGGTGCTGCTGTGCTTCGTGACCTTCCGCTCCTGGCGCGCGGTGCTGGTCGCCGTGGTTCCCCTGGTGCTGACGTCCATGCTCGCCGAAGCGCTGATGGTGGCCCTGGGCATGGGTGTGAAGGTGGCGACGCTCCCGGTGATCGCGCTGGGTGTGGGCATCGGCGTGGACTACGCGCTGTACATCCTGTCGGTCACGCTGGCGCAACTGCGCGCCGGCGCGAGCCTGTCCGCGGCCTACTACCGCGCGTTGCTCTTCACTGGCAAGGTCGTGATGCTCACCGGCGTGACGCTCGCGATCGGCGTGGTCACCTGGGTCGCGAGCCCGATCAAGTTCCAGGCCGACATGGGCCTGCTGCTGGCCTTCATGTTTCTCTGGAACATGCTGGGCGCGCTGGTGCTGATTCCCGCGCTCGCCCACTTCCTGCTCGCTCCCGAGCGGCGCACGAGTGCCGACGCACAGCCGGTGGGCGCACGGTCGGCACACGTAAACGAGGCCTCACGATGACATATCTTCGCAACGCCTGGTACGTCGCCGGCTTCGACGACGAGCTCCGGCCGGGAGAATTGCTCGCCCGTACCTACCTCGGCGAGAACGTCGTTCTGTTCCGCGCGTCGGACGGCACGCCGAGGGCCCTGCAGGATCGTTGCCCGCACCGCTTCGCGCCGCTGTCGGCGGGCAAGCTCGTGGGCGACGCGATCCAGTGCGGATACCACGGCCTGACTTTCGACGCGGGCGGCGCTTGCGTTCGCAACCCTCACGGTCCCGCTCCGAAGGCTGCATGCGTGAAGCCGTATGCGTTGCGCGAGCGCCATCGCCTGCTCTGGATCTGGATGAGCGACGCGGCGAGCGCGGACGAAACGATGATCCCGGACTTCGGCGCCGTGGCGGCCGCGCCGGAAGACGCCTGCTTCCGCGGCTACCTGCCCACCGCGTGCGACACGATGCTCCTGGTCGACAACATCCTCGACCTGTCGCACGTCGACTATCTGCACCCGAGCACGCTGGGCAGCGGCGCAATCTCGCGCACCAAAGCGACGGTCGAGGACCTCGCCGAGCGCAGTCTCAAGGTCTCCTGGATTTCCAGCGGCGACCTTGCCCCGCCCGCGTTCGACAGGGAACTGCGCGAGCAGGGCCGGCCTACCGATCAGTGGACCGAGGTCACGTGGACCGCACCGTCGAACATGCTGCTGTCGGTGGGGGCCACCTTGCAAGGCGAAGCCCGCAACCAGGGCATCTCCACCCTGAATCTTCATCTGGGCACGCCCGAACGCCCCGGTCACACGCACTACTGGTATTGGTCTACCCGCGACTTCGCCGTTTCCGCAGAGGCCAACGCGTTCATCCGGCCGATGGTGGAGAACGTGTTTCGCGGCGAGGACAAGCCGATGCTCGAAGCGCAGCAGAGCCGCATGGGCGACGCCGATTTCTGGTCGCTCAAGCCGGTGCTGCTGACGCCCGATGCAGGCGCCGTGCGTGCGCGGCGCAAGCTCGCGGCGCTCATCGAAGCGGAACGGAGCAAGGCGTGATGCGCTCCTGCCGCTGATACCCCCCACTTCATTCCGGAGAACCCCTTGTTCCGCTACTTCCCCACCAACTACGTCTGGAACCTGTCCGTCGACCTCGCGATCGAGATGGGCGCGCGCATCGGCGAGATCGAAGAGATGTGCGCCCCGCTCCAGGAGGCGGCCAAGGCGCCGGATGCCTCCGGAACGAAGGCCTTCCGGGAGACCTGGGCCAGGATGGCCGACAAGCTCTGTTCGCTCGCGGAAGAAGACGAGGCGCGCGGGCGCCTGTTGTCTGCCGGCGAGAAATACAAGCGCGCGGCTTCCTACCTGCTCACGTGCGAACGGCTGCAGGCACATGGCGCGCCGGGCCGGATGGAGCTGTACGGCCGTGAACTCGATCTTTTCACCCGTGGCGTCGCCTTGGCCAAGGAGAACTGCGTGCGCGTGGAGATCCCCTACGAGGGCGGTCACCTGAGCGCCTTGTACGTGCGCGCCGAAGGCGTCCAAGGCCGCGCCCCGGTGCTCGTGCAGCTCAATGGCCTCGATTCCACGAAGGAGATGAAGTACCTGGTCGGCCTTCCGGGGTGGCTGGCCAGGCGCGGCGTGTCGTCGCTCATCGTCGACCAGCCCGGAACGGGCGAGGCCTTGCGCCTGCACGGCCTGCCGGCGCGCTTCGACGCCGAACACTGGGCGAGCAAGGTCGTCGACTGGCTGGAGACGCGCGACGACGTGGACCCGAAGCGCATCGGCTGCGAAGGCGTGTCGCTGGGCGGGTACTACTGTCCGCGCGCCGTCGCATTCGAGCCGCGCTTTGCATGCGGCGTCGCCTTTGGCGCCAACCACGACTGGCGCGACGTGCAGAAGAAGCGCCTGGAAAAGGAAGGCAACTTCCCGGTGCCGCACTACTGGGCGCACGTGTGCTGGGTGTGGGGGGCGAAGGACGTCGAGGAGTTCATGAAGATCGCCGAGAACGTGCACCTGGATGGCGTCGTCGAACGCATCAAGGTGCCTTTCCTCGTGACCCATGGCGAGAAGGACTCGCAGATCCCGCTCAAGTGGGCACACCGCACCTACGAGCAACTCGTGAACAGCCCGAAGCGCGAGCTGAAGATCTTCACGGACCGCGAGGGCGGCGCGCAGCACGCGAGCTTCGACAACTCCATCAACCCGGGCCACTACATCGCGGACTGGGTCGCCGAAACCCTGGGCGGAAGGACGGCCTGAGCGCATGGGACAAGTCGTACGCCTGTGCCATGGCAGCGAGCTGGCCGAGGGGAGCGCGCGCGGGTTCGATCTGCACTCGCACGGCCGCGACACCCTGTTCGTCGTGCGACGCAACGGATTCCACGCCTATCGCAACGCGTGCCCGCACTGGGAAGGCACCTCGATGCCGTGGCGCAAGGACGCCTACCTGAACGCTGACGCGACGCGCATCGTGTGTTCCGCGCACGGCGCGCAATTCGACATCGAGACGGGCGTCTGCCTGATCGGGCCGTGCCCCGGCCAGGCGCTCGAGCACGTGCCGCTGATCGAAACCGAAGACGGTTCCCTCCATGTCGACCAGGTGATGCAATGAACAAGCCCAATCCACTCAAAGGCTGGCAGGTCGACCGCGCCGCCATCCGTCACGTCGGCCGCGACCTGCAGCGCCCCGAATGCATCCTCGCCGAACGGGACGGCACGCTTTGGGCCGCGGATGCGCGCGGCGGCGTGATGCGCATCGCAGCCGATGGCGGCCAGCGACTCGTCGTGCCGCAGCAGCCGGCCGGGACGCCGTCGGCTGCCGATTTCAACACCCGCTACGTGCAAAGCCAGGGTTCGCTTCCCAACGGCATGGCCTTTCTCGCCAACGGCGACTTCATCGTCGCCAACTGGGGCAGCGACGCCGTCGAGGTGATGACGCGCGATGGCCGGGTGAAGCGGCTGTTCGACACGATCGACGGCCGGCCGCTCGGCAAGGCCAACTTCGTGCTGCGCGACAGCCGCGGCCGCGTATGGCTCACGGTGACCACGCGCATGCAGCCGTGGACAGATTCGATCAACGCGCGCGCCCGCGACGGCTACATCGCGTTGATCGACGAGAAGGGCGTGCGCATCGTCGCCGACGGCTTCGAAGGAACCAACGAAGTTCGCCTCGATGCCAACGAGGAGTGGCTCTACGTCGTGGAAAGCAACGGGCGGCGCATCTCGCGGCTTCGAATCCAGCAAGACGGTTCGCTGACGGGACGGGAAGTCTACGGGCCGGCCACGCTCGAAGGCTTTCCCGATGGCTTCGCCTTCGATGCGCACGGGAACCTGTGGGTCACGCTCGTGATGACCGACAAGCTCATCGCCATCACGCCCGAAGGCGAGGTACTCACGCTGCTGGACGACAGCAATCCGGAGGCGGCGCGCCGCCTCGACCAGCACTACGAAGCGCGCACGCTCACGCCCGAGATCATGGGGGCATGCGCGGGAACGCTCGCGCCCTGGATGGCGAGCCTCACCTTCGGCGGCCCCGACCTGCGCACCGTGCTCCTCGGCAGCCTTCGCGGAACGACCTTGCCCAGCTTCCGCTCGCCCGTCGCCGGGCTCCCTCTCGTGCACTGGAACGAACGATGAAACTCGCCACCCTCCGCAACGACCACAAGGACGGTCGACTCGTCGTCGTCTCGCGCGACCTGAAGCGCGCCGTCGACGCGAGTGCGATCGCCCCCAGTCTGCTGGCCGCCGTCGAAACCTGGGCGACTTCGTCGCCGCGCCTGCTCGCGCTGTACGAGCGCGTGAATCAGGGCCGGGCCGAAGGTGCGTTCGATTTCGTTCCGAGCGAGGCGGCCGCACCGCTGCCGCGCGCGCCGCAGTGGTGCGACGGATCGGCCTTCCTGAACCACGGACACCTGATGGAGAAGGCCTTCAACATCGCGCCGATTCCCGACATGGACTCGATCCCGCTGATGTACCAGGGCGCCTCGGACGACATGCTGGGCGCGATGGACGACATTCCGCTGCCGGATGAAGCGCACGGCATCGACTTCGAAGGCGAGTTCGGCGTCATCGTCGACGAGGTGCCGATGGCGTGCGCGCCGCAGCTCGCGCGCCAGCGCATCTTGCTGCTGGTGCAGATCAACGACGTGAGCCTGCGCGCCTTCGGCCCGCGCGAGATGCGCACCGGCTTCGGCTTCTTCCATGCCAAGCCGTCGTCCAGCTTCGCGCCGGTGGCCGTCACCCCCGACGAGATCGGCGAAGCCTGGCGCGACGCCCGCGTCTGCCTCGACCTGCACGTCGCCCACAACGGCCAGCGCTTCGGCGAGCCGAACGGCAGCGAGATGAACTTCGGCTTCGACCAGCTGATCGCGCATGCCGCTGCCACGAGGCGCTTGCGCGCGGGAACGATCATCGGGTCGGGCACCGTGTCGAACGCGGGCGGCAAGAAGGGCTCGGCCTGCATCGCCGAGCGCCGCGCCATCGAAGCCATCGCGAGCGGCGGGCCCGCGACGGCGTTCCTGAAGTTCGGTGATCGCGTGCGCATGGAAGCGCGCTGGCGCGACGCCCCGGTCTTCGGCGCGATCGACCAGCGCGTGGTCCGCGCCGCAACGCCATGACCCGCCACTGCGACGCCCATTTCACCGGTGCGGAGCGCGCGCAGGGCGCCCGGTTCGCGCCGTGCCGTTCGCGGTCGGCGACGCCCCTGCCCGTACTCGATCTCTGAAAGAAGGACACCCTCATGCCTCGCTTCGTCGACCTTTCCATCTATCTGGAGAACGACGTGCTCTCCGATCCGCCCCCACTGGCACCGAAGATCACGTACCAGAAGCACACCGACACGCTCAAGGAATTCATGGCCATGCTGCCGGGCACCACCGAGGCCGACTTTCCGGACGGCGAGGCCGCCGCCGCGGAATGGGTCACGCTCACGACGCACAACGGCACCCACCTCGATGCGCCGTATCACTTCCACTCGACGCAGGATGCGAAGCTCGGGGACAAGAAGCCGTCGATCACCATCGACCAGGTGCCGCTGGACTGGTGCTTCCGTCCCGGCGTGAAGCTCGACTTCCGCCATTTCGCGGACGGCTATGTGTGCACGGCGGCCGACGTGGAAGCGGAGCTCGAGCGCATCGGGCACGTGCTGAAGCCGTTCGACATCGTCGTCGTGAACACGCGCGCCGGCTCGCGCTACGGCCACAAGGACTTTCTGTCGGCCGGCTGCGGCATGGGCTACGAGGCGACGATGTACCTGCTGGAACGCGGCGTGCGCCTGACCGGCACCGACGCGTGGAGCTGGGACGCGCCGTTCTCCTACACCGCGAAGAAGATCGAGGAGACGGGTGACAAGTCGCTGATCTGGGAAGGCCACAAGGCGGGCCGCGACATCGGCTACTGCCACCTCGAGAAGTTGCACAACCTCGAGGCCCTGCCGGGCGACGGCTTCACGATCAGCTGCTTCCCGCACAAGATCCGCGGGGCATCCGCGGGTTGGACGCGCGCGGTCGCGATCTTCGAGGACTGACATGCGGGTCCTGGTCTCTGGTGCAGGCGGATTCATCGGCTCGCGGCTGGGCGATCTGCTGCGCGCGCGCGGGTGTGTCGGCGACAGGCGCATCGGTGCGCTGGCGTTGGCTGATCGCCGCCTGGCCGATGTTGCGGGAGGTGCCCTCGTGCTCGAAGGGGATCTGGCGTCCGCGTCGGTGCTGCACCGCATCGCGGACTTCCGGCCCGACGTCGTCTTCCATCTCGCCGCCATTCCCGGCGGCGCGGCCGAGTCGGACTACGCGCTCGGTCGGCGCGTGAACCTCGACGCCACGCTCGCGCTGTTCGAGCGGCTCGCGAACCGCGACAAGCCGCCCGTCGTGGTGTATGCGAGCAGCATCGCGGTGTACGGTACGGACTTGCCGAAGGTCGTGACGCCCGAGACGCCGCTTCGACCGCCGCTCACTTACGGCGCGCACAAGCTCGCATGCGAAATCCTGCTGGCCGATTTCAGCCGCCGGGGCCTGCTCGACGGCCGTTCGATCCGCTTGCCGGGAATCGTCGCGCGGCCGCGCGAACCTTCGGGACTCGCGTCGGCGTTCATGAGCGACCTGCTGCATGCCTTGCGCGCCGGTGAACAATTCACCTGTCCCGTGTCGCCTCAGGCCACGGGGTGGTGGATGTCCGCGCCGCGTTGTGCGGAGAACATCGTGCACGCTGCAGCGATGGAAGTCCCAGCTGCGGATCCGGCACGTGCCTGGCCGATGCCCGTCTTGCGCCTTTCGATCGCGCAGGTGATCGAAACCTGCGCCACGATGTTCGGCGACGATCGCCGTGACCGGGTTCGTTTCGAGCCGAACGAGAAGCTCGAGGCAGTGTTCGGCCGCTATCCACCGCTGGACGACAGCGCAGCGCGCGCCCTCGGGTTGCGCGACGACGGCTCGCCCGAGAACCTGATTCGCCGGGCAACCGGCATGGAGCAAACGCAATGACGACAGTACCCGCTTCTCCGCGTAGATCCGGCAGGGCGGCGCTGCTGCTCGGGCATTGCGCCGCGATGGCCGACATGGCGGCATTGCCGGTGTGGATAGGCGCACTCGTGGCGTACTACGGCTTCAACCCGCAGCAGGCCGGGGGGCTCGTCACCCTGTTCCTGAGCGGAGCGGTGGCGGCGAGCATCGTCTGCGCGTCGTTGTTCCACCGCGCCAATGGACGTGTGCTGGCCACTGCCGGATTCGCCGCGGCGTCCGCGCTCTTCTTCGCGTTGACGAGAACCTCGGCCTTCGGGCCGATGGCGCTTCTTCATGTGCTCGCCGGCGTGGCGGTGGGCTGCGCTGCCAGCGCCACCCACGGCACGATCGGCCGCAGCATGCATCCGCACCGCCTGTTCGCGCTGTCGGGCTTCGCACTCGGCCTGTTCGCACTGCTCTTCCTCGGCATCGTGCCCGTGCTCGTCCAGCGCCTCGGCGGCGAGGCGATGTTCGCAGCGCTGTCGGCCGTCATGGGCGCGGCCGCGCTGCTGTCGCTGATGGCCTTCCCCCGGCCGGACCTGCCGCCGCCGTCCGTCGCGGCGGGCAGGGCGGCCATGCATCCGGAGGTCTGGTTCCTCGTCATCGGCGTCACCATGATCGCGCTCAACCAGGCGATGGTCTTCAGCTTTGTCGAGCGCATCGGCATCGATCGCGGATTCGGGGCGCCGTTCGTGCAAGGCGTGCTCATCGCCCTCGGCGTGGTCAACCTCGTCCCGGCGCTGCTGGCGGCGGTGCTGGAGACGCGCATGCACGGCCGCACGGCCTTGCTGGCCGGGCCTGTCGTCCAGGCGATCATCTTCATCGCGCTGACGCAAAGCCACGGGGCCGCGCCTTACGCGATCTCTGCCGCGGTCTGCGTGTTTCCGGTCTTGTTCACCCATACCTTCGCGTTCGGCATGCTCGCCCGGCTCGACCCGAGCGGACGAACGACCGCCGCAACGGCCGCGATGGTGATGATCGGCGCGGCTTGCGGACCCGTGATCGCGGGTACGCTGGTCCAGGGCTTCGGCTATGCGAGCCTCGGCATCTCCGCCGTCGTTCTCGCGACGGCGGCCCTGCTGTGCTTCGCGCGTGTGCGCGCGCCGCGGCCGCATGCCCTGCCGGTTTGAGCCGCCCGGCTTCAGGCGCGCGGCCCGGGCGCGCTTCGGGAGCCCTCACCCCCTGTCGCCCCCTAATTTGCACACGCTCGCACATGGACACTCGCCCCGCCCCTGCCTAGCATCTGCTGGCACCGGCACTCGACCGTGTGGCGCACCGGGGGAGGCACAAGCCAATGCGGGGTCGGAGCAGGTGGATGTCGGCGATCGTGGCGATGGCGTTGGCGACGTTCATCGTTGGCGCCGCCGCCAGGAGCAATGCAGCGAACGCACGCAGCGCCGCGTCGAGCGCCGAGCAGGCCCTCGCGGCGGCAGCGGCGGCGAGCCAGGTGGTCGCGAGCGCGGTGACGGCGCTCGAGATCGCCAAGGGAACTGCGGCCAGCAGTGCCGTTCTCGCCCAGTCTGCCGCGGCCAGCGCGGCCGAGGCGAAGGCTGCCGTCGAAACGCTCGCGGGCTCCGCGGCCCCGATGCGCGCATGGGTACTGGACCTCTCGGGCGTCATCGCCTCCACGCTGGCCTTCGCCGCACTCGTCTTCGGGCTCCTGGCCGTGCTGCAGGCCCGACGTCTCGGCCGCATCCGGTTCCGGAGCCACTGGGGCGGCTTCGGCGGCTCTGGCACCGGCTGGGAACTCGATTCGCCGGCGATCAGCCTGGCCGTCGCGGGCGTGTTCTCCCTGGCGGCCTGCGTCATCGTCGCCGGCCTGCTGCAGAGCACCGACACGCGGCCGCCCGCTGGCGCTGACACCGCGGTGGCCAAGGCCGCCAGGACCGCCAAGCCGGCCCACTGACCACCACCGCGCCATGCCGCTGCACATCCGCCCCAACGCCGAGCCGTTCAGCCCGCAGGCGCGACCCGGACGGCAGGTCATCCAGCCGATCCTGGCGCAATCCAACGGCGGCCGGCTGCTCAAGCAGGAGCTGCGCCGCTACTGCAACGGCGAGGTGCGCGGCCGCTCCTTCCTCATCGCCGGACACCGGGGCTCGGGCAAGACGACATTGGTCGATGACGCGCTCCTGCGATTCCAGATCGACGCCGCTGCGGGCGAGCTGCTGATGAAACCGCTGCCGGTGTACCTGCTGGGGCCGACGCTGCTCGAGGAGGATGACGAGGACGCCGCCTACGGGCGACCCGCCTCCGCCCCGCCAGAGGTGCATCCCGCCCCGTCGCAGCCACCCGCGCTGACGGTCAGCATGATCAACAACAACGCCGCCCCGTCCACCCCGCCGCCGTCGCAGGGCGAGGACGACCTGATGCACCGCGTGTTGATCCAGGTCGTGCTGGGACTGCACCAGGCCGTGGCCAAGCAGTTCGTCGATCGCTTCCACGAACAGGCGCGCGTGCCCGACCTGAAGACGGCGGCCGAGATCGACGAGCTGTGCGAGATCGCGGCGCAGTTCGAGATCGAGCTCACCGAGGCCCCGCCGCCGTCGCGGCTGCACGAGTTCTGGCAGCTCGCGGGCAGGGCGCGCGACGGCGTGCTGTTCGACACCGTCGCGCCCTGGCGGGTTCGGCACGGCATGCGCGAGCTGGTCGCGCTCACGGGGGTGACGCACGCGCACCAGCGCGTGTCCGGCGAGCTGAAGGAGCAGGACGACCAGCGCACCGGCCGCAGCAAGAGCACCGAGGTCGCGACGGGCTACGAAGGCAAGATGGTCGAGATGCTCAAGCCGCTGCTGTCGGTGCTCAGCGGGGCGGCGGTGGCGAGCGCGACGGCGGTGCACGGCTCGAGCACCACGGCGCTCGGGCTCGGCCTGCTCACCACGCTCGCGGCCGGACTGTTCCTGCGGGTGTCCACGACCACGTCGCACAAGCGCGAGCGCCTGGTCGACCGCACGTTCATCCCCGACCTCAGCATCAAGACGCTGCACCGCCTGCTGCCTTCGCTGATCGAGCGCCTGCAGGACGCCGGCCTCGCGCCGGTGTTCATCGTCGACGAGCTGGACAAGGTCAACGACCTCGAACGGCGCATCTATCCGCTGGTCCGCAACCTCAAGAAGCTGTTCGCCGAGCGCTCGTGCACCTGCCTGCTGGTGGATCGCGGGTTCTACGAGAACCTCATGATTCGCGAGGATCTCGAGCAACTGCCTGCCGCGCGGCCCTATCCGGGCGCTGCCGCGGGCGCGGCCCCGGGGGTCGCGCCACCATGACGGACGATGCATCGCAGCGCCCCGGGTCCGCGCCGGCGGGCGGAACCGCCGCGTCCGATCCGGCGGCCTCCAGCGAGAGCCTCGTGCGCGAGAGCGCGCACGGGCGCAACTTTTCGTACTTCTCGCACCGCGTCTTTGTCGCGTTCCAACCGGTCGACCTGCACGACTACCTGAGCCGCCTGATCGAGATCGTGCCCACCGGCAGCCCCGCGGCGAGTCCGGCCACGGACAGCCTCGACGAGATCGACGCCGAGCTGATCCGCTGGGTGCTGCTGCATCGCTCGCAGCTCAACGTGCTCGCGCTGAACCGGCTGGTGGAGGCGCTGCGCGGCAAGGACGACCTCATGATGCTGCCCAGCGGCGGCGCGTTGCGCACGGACGAGGGCTACCGCATCGACATGACGCTGCAGTTCGCGATCGAGCTCGAGCTCGGCAACCCGCGCTTCGCGGCCTGGGTCGAGAAGCGGCCGCGCCTGCAGCAGCCCATGATCGACGCGGCCTACTACGTGTCGCGGCGCTGGCTCGAGCAGGATCGCGCGGGCAAGGTCCTCGGCGAGACCCGCGCCGCCGGCTTCGACACCATCGACCTGGGCCCCGGCGGCCGCGACGCGTTCCGCGCCTACCTGCTCCATCGCATGAACCTGCGCGAGGACGACGTCGTCACGCGGGCTGCGGAGGTCAGGGAGCAGCGCGCGTTGCGCGACGCGATGGCGCTTACCGAGCAGGAACTGAGCATCCTCTACAGCGTCGCCGTCGGCGTCGCGCTCACGATGGCGTTCACGACGGACATCGGGGCATTGCGGCTGCGCTGGAACGAGTGCGTGAAGCAGAGCCGGGCGGGCGCGATGTCGACGCCGACCCAGTCGCTGTTCGACGCCTTGTGGCTGGGCCCGACGAAGTCGCTGCTCTACCCGGCCGACGACGTGCCCGACCGGCTCGTCTTCAAGTGGCGCTACCTCCCGTCTGGCGAAGCCGCGCCGCCGCCTTCGCTGCAGAGCCTGGTCGACGACGTCGACGAGGAGGACCGCGACCTCGACTACTTCGCGGACCTGGATCGGCTCGTGCGCGAGGCCACCCCGTTCGTGCACATCGGCGAGCAGCACATCCTGGCGATGCTGGCGCGCTGTCGGATCCTGCCGGCCACGCCCGCCTGGGAGTCGGTGGCGAGCGCGCGCACCAACATCAATCATGCGCGCGACAAGGTCGGCAATCCGGAAACCCTGCGGCGCGACGTGACGACGCTGCGCGAGTACCGCGACATGATCCGCAGCGCGCCGGCGGCGCGCGCGGTGCAGGCGACACTGCTGGTGTCGACCTTCCTCGCCAACGCCGTCCTCCAGGCCGAGCCCTTCCCGCTGGACAAGGCGATGGGCGCGCTGTCCGACGGCCTGCAGCTGTCGGATGCGAGCCTGCCCGAGGCCGCGCGGCGCCTGGTGGACCTGTGGAGCGAACTCACCGCGAGCGGCATCGCCGCGCAGGGCGAACTCGTCAAGCCGATCGCCTTCAACCCGGGCGAATGGGCCGCTGGACCCGTGCTGCGCGACGCGGTGACCAAGGCTGCCAGCGCCGGCATGGTCGCCCGATCCTCGACCAGCATGACGACCCAGACCGAGCTCGCGTGGGCCAAGGTGGTCGCGCGCCTCAAGGCCTTCTCGAGCAACCCGTCGATGCCGATGCCGATGCCGCTCGCCTCCGCCGCGGAGGTCGTCTGTGCGGTGCGCAGGCAAGGCCCGTTCGAGCTCCTGTCCTTCGCGCTCGGCACCATGACCCCGCTCGACTGGACGCGCGCCATGCTGCGAAGCCTCGCGCACTCCGCATCGCCGACGCGGCTCGCCACCGACGCCACGCCGGAGATCCTGGCGTGGATCGCGACCTGCGCCGGCGCGCGCCTGGGCATGGGCGCGATCAATCCGGACATGCAGTCCGACTTGATCCGCGTCTTCGGCGGCGACACCGAGGCCCAGCTGCGACAGGCCGTGACGCAGTCCGGCCTGTGGAGCGGACACGGCCGCTTCGCGCGCATCGCGATCGTGATCTGCAACGTCGGCCCGTCGCTGACCGATTCCTGGGTCGATCCGCCCAACGGCGGCCTGCTGCTGGCGATCCGGGTCAGCGAAGCGCGCGACCTGGCCGGGCCGCTGTTCGACGCGCTCATGAAGACGGCCAAGGAGGCGGTGGTGATCGCCTGGGAACCGCCAGCCCCGGGCGAGGCCGACGAGAAGTTCATCCTCGACAAGCTGCTGGGCGCCCTCGGACCGTCGATGAAGCGCCCGGTCTGGATCTACCGCGGCACGGCGCTCGGCACGCACAGCCCGCAAGTCGTCGATCCGACGCAGGCCGACGACCTGTGGCTGTCGCAGGCGGCGCCGTGAGGTCGACGCTCGCACTGCTCAGGAATCAACGGGCCGGGAGCGCCGGCCGCATGGCCACATGCCGGCCCGCCAGTCAGATCTCGTCGTACTTCCTGCTCGTACCCCGCGCCCGCTCCACCGGATATTTCACCGCATTGACCTCCAGCTTCGCCCGCGCCGCCTCCACCGGATCGATGCCCAGCGCGGTCGCCAGCTGGATCAGGTACAGCAGCACGTCGGCCACCTCGGCGCCGACGGCATCGCGCTTGTCCGGCGGGAGTGCCCGGCTTTGCGCCTCGGTCAGCCACTGGAAGTGCTCGAGCAGCTCGCCGGCTTCCACGACGAGCGCCGACGCGAGGTTCTTGGGCGAATGGAACTGCTGCCAGTCGCGCGCCTTGGCGAACTGATCGAGCTGCAGGACGAGGTCAGCCAACGAGTCGGGCATGCGGAGATGGGGCGTGGGCGGAGGGGAGCGCGGTACGGGAAGTTCGGGACTGGCACGTCCTTCGACCGCGGATCGAGCGGGACAGGGCCGCTCCGAGCCGAAGCATAAACCTGGCCGAGATCGCCCCCTGCCGGGCCCATCGCCGCCCTCGGATCTAGGGGGTCCGGAGCGTGCCGCGCCGGCCGCTGCGGGCGCACGGAATGCTCCATGGCCCTGGCGCCCCCCGTCCAGGGCCGGGGGGCCCCCCGAAACGACGTCGGACCCCGGCCGCTTTTTACCGGTTTCGGGGGGGGCGTCGGGGGGGATTCGGCCAAGACTCCCTCATGTGGGGGAATCCAGAAATGGCGGCCTCGCCCTAGACTTCAGTCAGACACAACTATCGCGGCAACGGCGACGGAACAGCCTCTTGGGGTCGAGAGGCGCGACCATCAGCCGGGGAGCGCGCGGAGGGTAACAAGATGAGCTATGCACTGAAACCCAACCAGGAAATCCTGCGGGCCCGCATCCGGTTCGCATTGCGGCGCGCCACGGGCTTCGTGTTCGACATCGATGCGATGCTGAGCAAGCCCGAACTGCGCCAGCGCCGGATCGGCCTGTGGCGTAACGTGGCCGACGACGAGTTGAGCAGCCTGCTCGACCAGCTCGAGACCGAATTCCAGGCCGATGCGGCGGACGACGAGGCCGCCCAGCGCACCGTGGTCATCCGACCGCAGCAAGCGACGCCGGCCCACCGCTGAGCGACGGGCGCCCACGGCGCCTCGGCTGGAACCCCTGCGGCGCGCCTCCCCCGGGAGGTCGCGCCGCCGTTCGTTCAGAACCCCGGAATGTCGAACGACAGCGGCACGCCCAGGTCCAGCACGAAGTTGGTGGCGCGCGGGGTCGCGGCTACGGCCAGCACGCCCGCGGTGAACGTGCCGCCCGCCAGCACCTCGTCGCCCGCCGCGATGGCCGTGCTGGCACGGTGGCGGAACGTCACGGCGCTGGTGGCAGCGCTCACCGGCAGGCCGTCGATGGAGAACGTGGTGGGCGTGGTGGCCGAGCCGGTCACCGGCGCCGGGCTGGCGTCCACCGGGCCGGCCACTTGGCTCAGCGTGGAGGCGGGCAGGATCGTCACCGACAGGGCCTGCAGCACGCCGGCGCTGTCCTTGGCGGTCTCGACGAACAGGTGCTGCGAGGCGCTGGCCGCCAGGTAGGCCTGGAACGTGGTGATGTTGAACGGGTTGGACTGCGGGTCGTGCTCGAACCAGTGCGCGGTCGAGCGGTCGGCCAGCCGGGTCTGGCTGCTCACCACGATGCTCTCGCCCAGCACGCCCAGCGTCCAGGTGTTGGCGGTGCTGCCGGCCGCCACGCCGGCGGCGTCGCCGGCGAAGGCGTAGCTGGCGCTGCGGGCGGCGCGCAGGATGCGGATCGCGCTCGCGGCCACCGACAGGCCGTCGCTGGACACCGTGCCGGTCACCTTGACGATGTCGCCCACGGCGGGCAGCGACGTGCCAGCGGGCAGCGCCGCCGTGTCGACCTCGATGCCGCGCACCACGAAACTGGCGGCCGTGCTGCCCGAGGCCGCGGTGAACGACGAGACCTTGCCGTCGAACTCCACCGTGGCGCCGGCGGTCTGCACCGGCAGGCGGTCGCGCTTGAGCGCCACCTTGGCGGCGAACGTCGTGGCGGGCAGCGCCGGGGCGGTGGTGGAGAACGCGGACACCACGTCGCCGACGTGGAACGCGCCCACGCAGCCCGTGGTCTTGCCGGCCGCGCGGCAGGTGGCGCCGTCGAGCGTCACCTGCAGGCTGCCGATGGTGATGGCCACGCTGCTGGCCGTGGCGGCCGTGGCGTTGACCACGCCCTCCACCTTGTAGGGCGCGCCGGCGGTGCCGGTGGGGGTGTCGCGCACCGAGACCAGCGTGGCCACGATGTTGGTGTTGCCGCCCGTGGCGCCGAACAGGTAGCCCTCCACGCTGACGTAGGTCCCCGGCGTGCTGCCGGCGGTCAGTGTCAGGCCGGACGCGTCGGTGATGGGGCTGCACGGGCTGGCGGCGGCGGTCAGGCAGGCGCGGTGGTCGGAGAACAGCGTGGCGCTGTCCAGGCTCACGGTCTGGCCCATCACGCCGAGGGTGTTGGCGCTGCCGTCCCAGGCGTCGACGTTGCCGCGCACCAGCGGGTGCACGTGCAGCCATTGCGCCACCGGCGCGGCGTTGGTGCTGCCGCTGGCCGGCTGGACGTCCACCACCTGGCCCACCTCGAGGGCGGCGACGCGGGTGTCGGTGGCGCCGGTGTCGTCATCGACCACCTGCGCGTTGGCGGTGGCGAACTCGTGGTCGTTGACGAACACGCTGCCGAAGGCGGTGATCGCGCCCGACGTGGTGGCCGACGACGCGGCGCCGCTGGGCCCGGACGTACCGTCCGAGGGGCTGGAAGCGCTGCCGCCGCCGCACGCCGCGAGGACCAGTGCGAGCGCGCCGGACAGGGCGAAAAGGGTCGTTGCTGTCTTCATGGGAGCCTCCACGCATTCTTGTGCCGGGCGAACCGGCACCGGAGACTTCCTACTGTGCGACTTTGGCGGCGTACGTGTGTGAAGAGTGGTAAATCGACACCTCGGGGCAAGAGATTCGTCAGCTGGGGGTATCGCAACGTAACGCGGTTCGCGCAGATGTTTCCGGACGCATCCGCGGCAGCCCCGAAACGGACGACGCCGGGCACGAGCCCGGCGTCCTGGTTCGCGCGGCGCGGCGTGCGCGCCGTCGCGGCGGCCTCAGCGCTGCGCCTGCTGCTGCGCCTTCTGCGCGCGCAATGCGCCGAGCTGCTCCTTGAGCAGGCCCAGCGCGGCGTGCTGGATCGCGCCGCCGACGTTGCCTTCCATGCGCGCGGCCAGGTTCAGCTGCGTGACCACCTGCGAGATGTCGTCCAGCCAGGACGGCGGCGGCGGCGGCGGGTTGTGGTGCAGCAGCCAGGCGATGAGCACGCTCAGCGGCACGCTGCCGCACCCGTCGTCGAACGCCTCGGACGCGAAGCCGCTGATCTGTCCGCCGATCTCGGCGGCCGGGCCGCCCTGCGCGTGCAGCGACTGCCCGAGCTGGTACAGGCGCACCTGCTGGAAGGCGACGGCGGCGGCGGCGCGCTCGCCCGGCGGCAGCGGCTGCGGATTGATCTCGACCGCGGCGATGCGCGACGCGATGATTTCCTGGATGGTGCCCGGCCGCAGCGGACCGCCCGGCCAGTGCGGCGGGCGCGTGCCGCAGTAGGGATCGTCTTCGAGGGCGCTGACGAGCGCGCGCAGGGTTGCGGCCATGAGGTCTCCTTGGTGTGAGGGCAGAGAGGGTCGACGATCCTCCCGGCGCCGGCCCGGCACTATCCCTACAACAAGGCGTGCCGCGCGCGCTGCCCGGCGCGCCCGCGCAGGCCCCCCCTGCTTGACCCGCTAGGCTCGGCTCACCACCAGGTCTCGCAATCGACGCCCGCGCTGTCGGGTGCGCCGCCGCACACCATCACCGAGCCGTCGGGCAGGCGCGTGGCGGTGGGATTGGCGCGTATCACCCGCATCGCGGCGGCGGCCGTCCACTGGCCCGTGGCGGGATCGAACAGTTCGGCCGTGGGCAGCGCGAACTGCGTGCCGCCCGCCACCAGCAGGCGGCCGTCGGCCAGCAGCACCGCGCCGTGCGAGGTGTGCGTGGCGGCGGTGGCGCCCACGGGGGTCCAGGTGGCGGCCACCGGGTCGTACACCTCGGTGGCGGTGGTGTTGCCGCCGACCGCCACCACGTGGCCGTCGGCCAGCCGCGTGGCGCTGTGGCCGTAGTGGGTGGACGCCATGCTGGCGGTGGCGGTGAAGTCCTGGCCGCCGGTGACGACCGTGGTGGTCACGCCGTGGCTGTCGGTGCTGGTGCTGGTGTGCAGCACCGGGTCGTACAGCTCCGCGCTGGACAGCGGCGTGAGCAGGCCGTCGACGATGTCGAAGCCGCCGGCCACCAGCACCCGGCCCGAGGGCAGCAGCGTGGCGGTGTGCTGCGAGCGCGCCGCCAGCGGCCCGGCGCGCGGCGTCGACCAGGTGTTGGTCACCGGGTCGTAGATCTCGGCCGTCGGCTCCACCAGGTACAGCAGGTTCTCGCCGCCCACCACCAGCACCTTGCCGTCGGCCAGGCGCGTGGCGGTGTGGTGCGAGCGGGCCGCGCTCATCGGCGGCGTGGGCGTCCAGGTGTTGGCTACCGGATCGTAGATCTCGGCGCTGGCGTCGTTGACGTAGCCCTGGCGGGTCGCGGTGGCCACCGTCGACCCGCCCACCACCAGCACGCGGCCGTCGGCCAGCAGCGTGGCGGTGTGCGAGGCGCGCACCACGTTCATCGGCGCGACCGTGCTCCAGCGCGCCGCGGCGGGATCGAACAGGTCGGCCGCCGCGGTGCCGGTGCCGTCCGCGGCCACGCCGCCGGTCACCAGCAGCCGGCCGTCGGCCAGCAGGGTCGCCGCGTGGCCGGCCACGCGCTCCGTGGGCATCTGCGGCGCGGCGGTCCAGGTGTCGGTGGTGACGCTGAGCGCGGCGCCGGCCGACACGCTGCCGATCGTCGCCGTCACCGCCGTCGATCCGAGCGCGAGGCCGGTGGCGGCGCCGTTGCCCACCGCGGCGATGCCCGCGGCCTGCGGGGTCCAGGCGGCGCTGGCCGTCACGTCGGCGACGCTGCCGTCGGAGAACGTGCCGGTGGCCGTGAAGTGGCGCGTGATGCCCACGCCGGTCTGCAGCGTGGCGGGCGCGATGACCATGGACTGGATCGTCGCGGCCACCGTGGTCAGCGTCAGCGTGCCGCTGGTCGTCCCGGACGTCGCGGCGACGGTGGTGGTGCCCAGCGTGAGCGCATCGGCCAGGCCGGTGGCCGCGCCGATGTCGGCGACCGCGGGCGCGCTCGACGTCCAGGTGACGGCGTCGCTGACGTCGGCGCTGTGGCCGTCCGCGAAGGTGCCGGTGGCCGTGAAGCGCTGCGAGATGCCCAGCGGCAGCGTGCCGGTGGCGGGCGCCACGGCGAGGGCGGCCAGGCCCTTGACGAAGGTGACGCGGGCGATGCGCGTGGCGCCGACCTGCAGGTAGGCCTTCAGCACGCCGTCGGGCAGCGCCGCGGGGGCGGCCAGCGCCACGGTGTCGCCGGCCTTGAAGGTGGTGGCGGCCACGCCGTTGACCAGCAGCTGGCCCGCGGTCGTCGACACGGTGGCCCCGGCGCGCGCCGCGACGAAGTCGGCCGGCAGCGCGAAGGTGGAGGCGGCGGTGGCGTCGTCGACGCGGAACTCGTCGTGGGCGACCACGCCGTCGCCGTCCTGGTCCAGCCATTCGGCCAGCGCCGCGGCGTCGACGCCGGCGCCGTACAGGCTGGCGAGGTGGGCGGCGACCTTGTTCAGGTTCAGCGCCTGCGCGCCGAGCGCCAGCGCCTGGCGGTGCGCGTCGGAGATGTTGGCGCCGTTGCTGGCGATGTCGGACTGCAGCGACGCGAGCAGCGCATCGACCTGCGCCGCCGTGCGGCCCTGCACGATCACGCTGGACAGCGCGGCCAGCAGGCGGCCGCCCGGGGTGGCGGCGCCGGCGTCGAGCGCGCCGAAGGCGCCCGGCGAGGCGCCCAGCGCGATGCCGAACGCGCCCAGCACCTCGCGTTCGGCCTGCGCGCGCGCGTCGGCGAAGGCCAGGCCGTTCGTATTGAGCAGGGTGTTGGTGCGCGCATGGGCCAACGTGGTGAGCACGTTGACGTTGAGCACCGTCTCGGTCTGCAGGTTGGCGTACGCCTGCAGCGTCACCGGGCCGTCGGAGGCCGCGCCCGTCACCTCGTCGGTGTAGGGACCGACCGCGGTGACGGCCAGCAGCGGCGACGCGAACTTGGCGTCCGGCACGAACGCGCCGGTGGCCGACGTGGTGTAGGTGTAGAGGCTGCCGGTGGCCGACAGGTTGAGCCCGAGCTCGCGCGCGCTCACGCTGGAGCCGGCCGCCAGCGGCCCCTTCTGCGCCACGCCCGCGGTGGCCGTGTAGGTGGTGGCGGGCGGCACCGGCGTGCTCGCGCCGCTGGGCGCGCCGCCGCCGCAGGCGGCCAGCAGCGTGGACAGGGCGATCGAGAGTGCGGCGAACGGGGCGGACGGCGGACGACGGAATGGCATGGCGCGGCGGACTCTCGGACGGTGGCGGGGACGCGCCCCGCCGCGGGCCGGCGACGAAGCCTCGTGGATTTACGCATTGCGTGCCGGCGGCGTCAATTGGCGTTGCCAAGCGTCACCGGTCGCGCGCGTGCCGGCCTCCCGCGGGGCGGACGCGCGGCCGAGGGAGAATCGGCACATGCCCGACCAGCCCGACGTTGCCGCCACCGAACCCGAACCGGCCGCCGCCGGCCGCCCCGGCGACGCCTTCGTGCAGTCGTTCGCCCGCGGGCTGGCGGTGCTGCGCAGCTTCGGTGCCGACGCACCAGCGCAGACGCTCAGCGGCGCGGCCGAGCGCAGCGGGCTCACGCGGGCCGGCGCCCGGCGCATCCTGCTGACCCTGCAGCAGCTGGGCTACGTCGAGGCCGAGGGCCGGCTGTTCCGGCTGACCCCGCGGGTGATGGAACTGGGCTTCGCCTACCTCAGCTCGCAGCCGGTGTGGCACCTGGCACAGCCGGTGATGGAAGAACTGGTGCAGGACATCCACGAATCGTCGTCGGCCGCGGTGCTCGATGGCGACGAGATCGTCTACGTGCTGCGCGTGCCGGCCAAGAAGATCCTGGCCATCAGCCTCGGTCCGGGCAGCCGGCTGCCCGCCTACTGCACCGCGATGGGTCGCGTGCTGCTGGCCGGCCTCCCCGAGACCGAGCGGCGCGCCCGGCTCGCGCGCGTGCCGCTGGTCGCGCGCACCGCGCGCACGGTGACCGACGTCGACGCCCTGATGGCGCTGCTCGATGGCGTGCGCCGCGACGGCTACGCCCTGGTGCATGGCGAACTCGAGGAAGGCCTGGTGTCGATGGCGGCGCCCGTCGTCAATCGCGCGGGCCGCGTGGTGGCGGCGGTCAACGTCAGCGCCCAGGACCAGCGCATGCCGCCCGACCAGATGCGCAAGCGCCTGCTGCCGCGGCTGCTCGAGTCGGCCGCCAGCATCAACACCCTGATGCGCATGCAGGACTGACGGCCGGCGCCGCGCATCCGTGCCCGAGTTGGCACAATCGCGCTCCGCGTGCGCGGCGGCGCGATTTCCGGCCGGGTTCTTGCATCCCCGTCGTCGACAATGCCCCCGGCCCGGAAGCCGCCACGAGCGGCTCCCGGCGATTCCCCCGCCTCGCCATGGCTCCACCGTCCTCCATGCCCGCCGCCATCGACCCGACCCCTGACGCGCCGTTGCCGGCCGCCCACGGCGCCAGCGCGTCGCCCGCCGCCGGCGGCGGCGCGACGACCTCCGACTACCTGGGGTATCGGCTCGGCTCCCATTTCCAGCCGATCTACAGCCTGACGCATCACCGGGCCGTCGGCCACGAGGCGCTGCTGCGCGCCACGGTCATCGCCGACGGCACGCCGGTCCCGCCGATGGATCTGTTCGGCCGCGCCGACGGCGATGCGGCGCGCGTCGGCCTCGATCGCGCCGCGCTGTGGCAGCACCTGGCCGCCTACGCCGCCAAGGACGCCAACGAGTGGCTGTTCCTCAACGTGCACCCGCGCTCGCTCGCCTCCGTGGGCGGCCCCGGCATCCGCGACCTCGACGCCGCGCTGTCCGCGCACGGCCTGCGGCCGGAGCAGGTGGTCATCGAGGTGCTGGAATCGACGCTGCCGGACGACCCCGACTTCGATCGCCGCATCGAGGAACTGCGCGAACTGGGGTGCCTGGTGTCGCTGGACGACTTCGGCGCCGGCCACTCGAACTTCGACCGCGTGTTCCGGCTGCGGCCCGAGATCGTCAAGCTGGACCGCAGCGTGGTCGTGCGCGCCGAGGTCGACGCGCATGCGCGGCGCATCGCCTCTCAGATGGTCTCGCTGCTGCACGAGTGCGGCTGCCTGGTGCTGATGGAAGGCATCGAGACCGACGAGGGCGCGTACACGGCGCTGCGCTGCGACGTCGACTTCGTGCAGGGCTACCACTTCGGCCGCCCCGCGCCGGCACTCGCCGGCGGCGCCGGCCTGCATGCGCTGCGCGCCGCCTGGGATCGCTTCGACCGCCAGTCGGCCACCGAGGACCGGCTCTGGCAGGAGCAGATGTCGCCCTACAAGCAGTCGATCGAACTGGCCAGCGTGCTGCTGGCCGGCGGCGTCTCGATGGACGACGCCTGCAAGCGCTTCCTGACCCAGCCGGGTGCGGACATGTGCTATCTGCTGGACAAGCAGGGCCGGCAGGTCGTGGGCAATGCGTTTCGCGCCGACCTTCCCCACCGCCAGCCGCTCGAAAGCGTGCAACGCTTCGCGCCGCTGCACGACACCCGCCAGGCGCGCTGGTCGCGCCGCGCCTACTTCCGCGGCGCCGAGTCCTCGCCCAACATCGCGCAGGTGACGCGCCCCTACATGACGTTGCAGGGCTCGCGCATGTGCTTCACCGTGTCGATCCAGTTCGACATGGGCGGGCGCACGCTGGTGCTGTGCGGCGACGCCTCGCTCTAGGCCGCCGCCGCGCGCGCGGGTGGCCCGGCACGATTGCGGGGACAATGGGCGATGGCCCTCAAAGCAACGATCCACAAGGTCCGTCTGCAGCTCGCCGACATGGACCGCAACATCTACGGCGACCACGAGCTGACGATCGCCCGCCACCCGTCGGAGACCGACGAGCGCATGCTGATGCGCGTGCTGGCCTATGCGCTCAACGTGCCGGCCGACCGCGAGCGCGGCGACCTGGTGCTCGCCAAGAGCCTGTGGGACGTCGACGAGCCCGATCTCTGGCAGGTCGACCTCACCGGCCAGGTGATCCACTGGATCGAGGTCGGCCAGCCCGACGACCGGCGCCTGGCCAAGGCGAGCAGCCGGGCCGAGAAGGTGACCGTCTACAGCTACATCGCCAGCACGCCGATCTGGTGGGCTGCCCTGGTGGGCAAGCTCAACCGGGCGCCCAAGGTGGAGGTGTGGTCCGTCGACCCCGAGGCCTCGCAGGCGCTGGCGCGCATGTGCGCGCGCACGATGGCCTGGCAGATCACGGTGCAGGACGGCATGGTGTGGGTCTCGGACACCGTCAACACGGTGGAGATCACGCCCAAGCTGCTGAAGGCGCGCGACGTGCGCGAATACAACTGATGTCGCGCAGGTGCGGCGGCCCGCTGCCGATGCACCGGCATCCCTAGCACCAGGACCCCGTTCATGCCCCTCGACTTCGCCCGCCGCTTCGTCGGTGCCGACCGCACGGCCGCCGACAACCGGCGCCTGGGCGCCACGCTCGCCTTCGTCGCCGGGGCGATGAACGCCGGCGGCTTCCTGGCGGTGCACCAGTACACGTCCCACATGACGGGCATCGTCTCGTCCATGGCCGACAACCTGGCGGCCGGCTCGCTCGATCTCGCGGCCGCCGGGCTGGCCGCGCTGCTGGCGTTCCTGGCCGGCGCCGCCTGTTCCGCGATCCTGGTCAACTTCGGCCGCCGCCGCAGCCTGCGCAGCGTGTTCGCGGCGCCGCTGCTGCTCGAGGCCGTGCTGCTGCTGGTCTTCGGCCTGCTCGGTGCGCGCCTGGCCGGCACCTCGGCGTTGTTCGTGCCCATCACCGTGCTGCTGCTGTGCTTCATCATGGGCCTGCAGAACGCGCTGATCACCAAGCTCTCGTACGGGGAGATGCGCACCACCCACGTCACCGGCATCGTGACCGACATCGGCATCGAGCTGGGCAAGCTGCTGTACTGGAATTCGCCAGCGGCGGCCGACCTGGCGCCGGTGCGCCCGAACACCGCGCGGCTGGTCGGCCTGGCCTGGCTGGGCGGCGCCTTCTTCGTGGGCGCCGTCGCGGGCGCGCTCGCCTTCGAGCATGCCGGCTACGTGGCCACGGTGCCGTTGGCCGCGATCCTGGTGGCCCTGGCGTCGGTGCCGACCTTCGACGACGTCCTGGTGGCGATGCGCGGTCGCGCGTGAACGCCGCGCGCTACTTGCGCGCCAGCCACACCCCGAACACCGTCAGGCCCATGCCCGCCAGCGCGAGGCCGGTGAGCGTCTCGCCGAACATCGCCCAGGCGATCAGCGCGGTGGTGGGCGGGGTCAGGTAGAACAGGCTGGCCACGTTGACGGCGCTGCCGTTGCGGATGAGGACGTTGAGCAGGCTCACCGCGCCCACCGACAGCACCAGCACCAGCCAGCCGAGCGCGAACAGCAGCGCCGGCGACCAGTGCACGACCCCGGTCTCGGTGCGCCACGCCAGCGCGCCGGTGGCCAGCAGGCAGGGCAGGAACTGGATCACCGAGCCGGTGCGCAGGTCGAAGCTGGGGCAGAAGCGCTTCTGGTACAGCGTGCCGGCGGTGATGCCCAGCAGGGCGAGTGCGGCGGGCACCAGCAGCGTGGCGGCCGCCGGGCCGCCGCTGCCGGCCACCTTGTGCGCCACCACCAGCACGACACCGCCCAGCCCCAGGGCGAGGCCGGCCCATTGGGTGGCGCGCACGCGTTCGTGCAGGAACAGCCCGGCGCCCAGCGCGGTGAGCACCGGCTGCAGGCCGACCACCAGCGCCGTGACGCCGGCCGGCAGGCCCAGGCGGATGGCGGTGAACACGCCGCCGAGGTAGACCGCGTGCACCAGCAGGCCCGAGACGCCGATGTGCAGCGCCTGCAGCGGCGTGGCCGGCCAGGGCGCGCGCGTCAGCACGACGACGGCACCCATCAACAGCAGCACGGCGGCGTAGCGCAGGCTCAGCAGGGTGAGCGGCTCGCAGTCGGGCAGGCCCAGCTTGGCGCCGATGAAGCCGGTGCTCCACAGGACGACGAACAACAGCGGGATGAACGGCGCGAACCGGCTCGCGCGGGAGGCCGGGCTCAAGCTTCGAGCACTCGCAGGATTTCGCGCCCGTAGGCCTCGAGCTTCTTGGCACCGACGCCGCTGATGCCCGACAGCTCGTCCAGCGTGGACGGGGCCGTCAGCGCCATCTGCGCCAGCGTGGCGTCGTTGAACACGATGTAGGCCGGCAGGTTGTGCTCGCGCGCCACCTCGGCGCGCCAGGCGCGCAGCGCAGCCAGGCGCGCCTTGGCGGGCTCGTCGAGCCGGGCCTGCAGCGCCGCGGCCGCGGGACTGGACGAGCGGCCGCCCTCGGTGCGCACCCGCTTCGTGCGGCCCGCCCCGCGCGGCAGTTCCCGCGCCTCGCGCAGCGTGATGGTGACCTCGCCCTTGAGCACGGCGCGCGCGCTGTCGGTCAGCACCAGCGTGGTGTACTCGCCCTCGGAGCGCAGGTGGCCCAGCGACAGCAGCTGGCGGATGACGCCGCGCCACTGCTGCTCCGACCACTTCGCGCCGATGCCGAACGTGGACAGCGTGCCGTGGCCGTGCTGCGTGGTCTTGTCGGTGACCTTGCCGCGCAGCACGTCGATCAGGTGGCCGGCGCCGAAGCTCAGCCCCGAATGCTGGCGGAAGCGGTAGACGGTGGACAGCGCCATGCGCGCCGCCTCGGTCGCGTCCCACGTGGCCGGCGGATTCAGGCAGTTGTCGCAGTTGCCGCAATAGGCCCCCACGCTCCCTGCGGTCGCTGCCCCCCGAGGGGGCTCGCCGCGGCCCGGGAATGCCGGATCCGCGTCGGGGTGTTGGCCTCGATATTGTTCGCCGAAGTAGGCCAGCAACCGGACGCGCCGGCAGTCGTGGGCCTCGGCCAGCGTCAGCAGGGCGTCGAGCTTGCCGCGCTGCAGCTTCTTGAAATCCTCGCCGGCCGGGCTCTCGTCGATCATGCGGCGCTGGTTGACCACGTCGGCCAGGCCGTAGGCCATCCAGGCGTCGGCGGGCTCGCCGTCGCGGCCGGCGCGGCCGGTCTCCTGGTAGTAGCCTTCGATGTTCTTGGGCAGGTCCAGGTGGGCCACGAAGCGCACGTCGGGCTTGTCGATGCCCATGCCGAACGCGATGGTGGCGCACATGACCAGGCCGTCCTCGCGCAGGAAGCGGTCCTGGTGGCGGCGCCGCACGTCGGCGTCGAGGCCGGCGTGGTACGCCAGCGCCGGGATGCCTTCCGACGTGAGCCAAGCGGCGGTCTCTTCCACCTTCTTGCGGCTCTGGCAGTAGACGATGCCGGCATCGCCCTCGTGCTCGTCGCGCAGGAAGCGCAGCAGCTGCTTCTTGGCCTCGTCCTTCTCGACGATGGTGTAGCGGATGTTGGGGCGGTCGAAGCTGGAGATGAACTCGCGCGCGCCGGCCAGCGCGAGGCGCTCGCGCATGTCGGCGCGCGTGTGGTCGTCGGCCGTGGCGGTGAGCGCCACGCGCGGCACGTTGGGGAAGCGCTCGTGGAGCTGCGCGAGCTGCAGGTAGTCCTCGCGGAAATCGTGGCCCCACTGGCTGACGCAGTGCGCCTCGTCGATGGCCACCAGGCTCAGCAGGCCGCGCTCGTCCAGCGAGGTGAGCATGGCCATGAAGCGCGGGTTGGTGACGCGCTCCGGCGCCGCGTACAGCAGCACCAGGCGGCCGCTCATCATCTCGCGCTCGACGTTCTGCGCGGCCTCGCCCGAGAGCGAGGAATTGAGGAACGCGGCGTGCACGCCCAGCTCCTCGAGCGCGCCTACCTGGTCGTGCATCAGCGCGATCAGCGGGCTGATGACCAGCGTGACGCCCAGGCCCGCGCGGTGGCGGGCGATGGCCGGCACCTGGTAGCACAGGCTCTTGCCGCCGCCGGTGGGCATCAGCACCATGGCGTCGTCGCCGGCCGTCACCGTCTCGATGATGACCTGCTGTTCGCCGCGGAAGGCGCCGTAGCCGAACACTTCCTGCAGGATGGCGTGCAGGTCCTGACCGCTGGCCGCGCGGCGCCGCGCCGGATCGGCCGCGACGCGGACGGCCTCGCTGGCCGCCGGCCCCGCGGGGCGGGTTGTCGGCAAGGAATCGAAGTCGTAGTCGTAGTCGAGATCAGACACGGAAAGGGGCCGGTGCGGGCGCATCGGGCGGCCGCGCGGAGCGCGGGCGGACGACGGCCGGAAGACAAGGCCTCCATGGTACAGGGGCCGGTGAAGCCGAGCCGGCGCCGCGGCCGGGACAAGCGGCGGAAATGCGCGCCGCGCGCCGCCGTCCGCGGCTCAGACCAGCTGCAGGTCGCGCGGCCGGCCGCCCGGGAACACCCGCTGCAGTTGCGCGGCGTCCAGCCCGTACAGGCGCTGGAAGAGCCCGCCGAACATGGCCCGGTATTCGTTGAGCACCGGCCAGTCGCGGCCCTGGTTGAGCGCGGCCGGCCCGGTGAGCGCCACCTGCTCGCCGCGCACGCCGCCCCGGACGCCGCCGCCCAGCACCCAGTAGGCCGTGCCGTGGCCGTGGTCGGTGCCGCGGTTGCCGTTCTCCTTGAAGGTGCGGCCGAACTCGCTGATGACCACGACGACCGTGTCGCGCCAGGACGGGCCCATCTCGCGGGCGAAGGTGTCCAGGCCGCGGCTCAGGTCGCCGATGCGCCCGGCCAGCGCGCCGGTGGCGCCGCCCTGGCCGACGTGGGTGTCCCAGCCGCCGACGTCGACGAAGCCGATGCGCACCTGGTCGCGCATCAGGCGCGCGATGCGCGTGGCCTCGAGGTCGAACCCCTTGGCCGAGACCGCGTTGCGGCTGGCCTGCTGCATCTCATCGGCCATCTCCAGGGCCACCTGCCGCTGCGTGTCGAGGCCTTCGGCGACGCCGCGCTCGAGCGGCGTGCCGGCGTACATCTTCTGCAGCAGCGCGGCCTGGCGGGCGTCGGTGGCGGGCTTGCCGGTGCGCGCGAGGCTGGTGTTGGCGACCATGCGCCGGCCCTGCAGCACGGTGGGCAGGCGGTCGGTGAACGCCATCACGCGCTGGTCGGAGTCCAGCCGGGCACCGAGTTCCTGGGCGAGCCGATTCAGGAAGCCCTGGGTGGAGTCGGGGCGCGGCGTGCCGGGCTCCAGGCGATCGCCGGGCAGGGGCAGGCCCAGCTCGACGCGATCCTGCGTCTCGAAGTGGCTGCGCGACAGGTCGTCGATCCCGGCGAACGGGACGAACGCCACCTCGCCGGCCTGGATGCGCGGGTACAGCGTGGCCTGCAGGGCGGGCATCAGCGCCCAGTCGGCGTCGAACGCGAGCGCCGCGTTGGCGCCGGCGCCGGGCCGCGCGATGGCGATGTTGGGGCGCGATTCGGCGTAGAACGAGGTCTGCGGGACCAGCACGTTGCAGGCGTCGTAGGCGCCGCGCAGGAAGACGACCAGCAGCCGGGTGTCCACGCCGGAGCCGGCGGGCGCGGCCCAGGTGCGCGTGGCGTTCAGCGCCAGGCCGCCGCCGAGGGTCGCGGCCGTGCCGGCCTGGAGGAAATGACGTCGTCGCAGCATGGGGCGGCCCTCACCGTTTCAGTTGTGCATGAACTCGGGCGACGCGATGGCCGCCCAGGCCCACTCGCCCGGATGCGCCTGCAGCGTCTCGAGCAGCGCCTGGCGGGTGGCCACCGAGGCGCGCGGCGCCTGCGTGCGCAGCCACGCCGCGCTCTCGACGCGCGGCCTGGGCAGGGGCGTCGGCGGCGCCAGGCCGTCGATGCGGAACAGGGCGGCGTTGCCGTTGCCGTTGCCGCCCACCAGGTTGCGGGCGATGTCGAAGCGCGCGGTCATCTGGCCCGGACTGGCCCAGGCGGCCTCGACCATCGGAAAGCCGTCGGGCGTCTCGCGGCCGAACGGCGGCTCGCCGAGCTGGCGCAGCGCGTTGAGCAGCGGCCCCGCGTTGACGACGACGCTGCCGTCGTAGGCGAGCCGCGTGGCCGAGACCACGTAGGCCCACGGATCCTTGAAATGCTGCCCGAGCGACGCGTCGTACTCGGGCGCGGTGAGCAGCGTCCTCATCACCTGGGCAATGTCGCCGTCGGTGCTCAGCCAGCGCTGCGCCATCCGCTCGACCAGCGCCGGCGGCGGCGTGTCGGCGACGAAGTACTGCGCGAGCTGCGCGCTCACGTGGCGCGCGGTGGCGGGCTCGCGCGCCAGGCGGTCCAGCACCTGGCGCACCTCGGCGATGCCGCCCGGCGCCACCGCCTGGCCCAGCACCCGCTTGCCGGCCTGGTCGTGGCGGTTCGGGTTGAACTCGAGCGCCCCGACGTGCAGGTACTGCGCCTGCAGTTGCGGGCGCACCCGGGCATCGTCCTTGTCGATGCGCACGCCCAGCCCGGTGAGCACGCGCGCCATCTCCTGCACGTCGGCCTGCGTGTAGCCGGCGTCCACGCCGAGCGTGTGCAGCTCCATCAGCTCGCGCGCGTAGTTCTCGTTGACCTGGCCGGCGGCGTTGCGCTCGTTGTCGAGGTAGCGCAGCATGGCCGGGTGCATCGCCGAGGCTTCCAGCAGGTCGCGGAACCGGCCCAGCGCATGGACGCGCAGCGTGGCCTCGTAGTCGCCCGCGAACAGCCGCAGGTTGGCCTTGCCCTGCGCGATGCTGAAGTGGTTCAGCCAGAACCACACCAGGCGCTCCTGCACCTGGTTCGGCGAGTCCACCGCCATCAGCAGCCAGCGCTGCGCAGCTTCGTCGGCCTGCGCGTTCAGGTCCTTCTGGTAGGCCTGGCGGGCGACCTTCTTCTGTTCGTCGTCGTCCACCGCGTCGGCGGCCTTCTTCGCGGCGACCTCCTCGCGCAGCCGCGCCACCAGCGGTTCGCGCTCGATCTTCATCTGCGCGATCCGATCGGCCACGGCGGCGGGCGGCAGGAACGGCGCCGGGTGCAGCTGCGCGTCGACCCAGCGTGCCCAGCCGAGGCGCCCCACCTGCTGCAGCGCCGTCGCGTCCGCGCCGAAGCTGGCGCGGTCGACGCGCTGGGCGTCGAGCGTGCTCACCCGCATGGCGTCGGCCTCCTGGTGGGTGTCGGGCGGCACGATTGCCGGTGCCGGGCCGGGTGCGCGCCCCGGCACCGGGCCGGCGGCGGGCGGCGTGCCGCAGGCGGCGAGTGCGGCCGCCGCCACCAGCGCGGCCAGGCGGGCATGCGCGAACGCGGCCGTGCGCGTGCGGTGGGTGGGTGGCAGGCGGGTCATCGGGCGGAGTGGACTTTCGTTGATCAACGGCCCGTCGACGGTCCCGGTTGATAGGGATCCCCTCGGGACAGGGTAAAGCTGTGTATCGCAGAATGGCTTGCAGCAGCCTGAAACCCTCCCGGAGCCGACCATGACCTCCCGAGCCGAAGAACTCCGCGCCAAGCTCATCCGCAACTTCGACGACGTGCCCCTCGTGCACGAGGTCCGCGAGCCGTTGTACGACGGTCGCGGGGCCCGGCTGGCGCGCGGCACCGCCGCCCTGAAGCTGGGCGCCAGCATCGACATCCTGCAGCCCGGCAAGCGCGGCTGCCCGTACCACCTGCACCACGCGCAGGAGGAGATGTTCATCGTGCTCGAGGGCCACGGCACGATGCGCGTGGCCGGCGAGATGCTGGCGGTCAAGGCGGGCGACGTCGTGTTCGTCCCGCCGGGGCCGGACTACCCGCACCAGATGATCAACACGTCGGACGCGCCGCTGAAGTACCTGTCGATCTCGACCAAGGACGTGCCCGAGGTCGTCGAGTACCCCGATTCGGGCAAGGTGCTGGCCAGCGCCCGGGTCGCCGGCGACGACTTCGGCTTCGCGCGCATGACCCACCGGGACACGGACCTCGACTACTGGCACGACGAGCCCTGATCCCCCTCGTCCGCGCGGGGGCGGGGAAATCACCGGGATGGCGCCGACCGCCGCGGCGGCCGTCCCGGCATAATCCAGGCTCACCTTCCGGCGCCGGAAAGGCGCGTTCCCCGACGGGCCCGCGCCGCCCCGGCCCCGGATCCAAGTAGCCGCCTGTCCCGGCGGCCGGCCACGGGGGAGCCGTCCCCCATTCCTGGAGTACGCACATGGCGTCAGTCAACAAGGTCATTCTCATCGGCAACTGCGGGCGCGACCCGGAAGTTCGCTATACGCCCAGCGGCACCGCCATCTGCAACGTCTCGGTGGCCACATCCAGCCGCCGCAAGGACAAGGCCAGCGGCGAAAGCATCGAAGACACCCAGTGGCACCGCGTCACCTTCTATGACCGCCTGGCCGAGATCGCCGGCGAATACCTGAAGAAGGGCAAGCCCGTCTACATCGAGGGCCGCCTGAAGTACGGCAAGTACACCGACAAGGACGGCATCGAGCGCAACACGGTCGACATCGTCGCCGAACAGATGCAGATGCTCGGCGGCCGCGACAGCGGCGGCGACGAAGCCGGCAGCGGCGGTGGCAGCGGCGGCCGCTACCTGGCCCCGCGCGACGGCATCGACGGTGGCGACGACCGCCCGGCCCGCCCGGCCGCCCGCCCCGCGCCGGCCCCGGCCCCGCGTCCGGCCCCGAAGGCCGCGACCGGGTTCGACGACATGGACGACGACATTCCGTTCTGACCGGGCGATCCGCCCCGTTCCACCGAAAAGGCCTCGGCGCAAGCCGCAGGCCTTTTTTCGTGGGCGGACGGCATCGCTCCGATCGCGCCTAGCGGCCCTCGGCCACCCACCCGGGCAGGCGCCCGAACCACGGCCGCGCCTGCTCCAGCTGCGCCGCCAGCTGCAGCAGCAGGTCTTCCTGACCGAACGGCGCCACGAACTGCACGCCCAGCGGCAGGCCGTCGGCGGTCCAGTGCAGCGGCACGCTCATCGCCGGCGTGCCGGTGAGGTTGGCGAGCTGGGTGAAGGGCACGTACTGCAGGCTGTCGGTGGCGATCTCGTCGACCGTCGCCGCCAGCGCGCCGCTGCGCGCCAGCAGTCCCAGCAGGCCGGTGCGATCGAGCAGGTCCAGCGCCCGTTGCTGCGCCGGCGGCGGGTCGCCCGCGCCGTGGCGCACGGGTGGGTGCGCGAGCGTGGGCGTCAGCAGCAGGTCGAAGCGTTGGTGGAACGCGGCCAGCGCGCGGGCGTGCTGGTTCCACAGGCCCAGGTGCGCGGTCAGCGTCGCGGCGGAGGTGGCCTTGCCCAGGGTCTCGATGATGCGGGTCAGCAGTTCGAACTCGCTGCGCTTCGCACCGGCGGCGAAGGCGCGCGCCATCGCCGCGGGCACCTGGCCGAAGTAGATGTGCAGGTAGCAGCGCGCCAGCAGCGGGCCGTCGATGTCCGGCGCAGCCTCCTCGACATCGTGGCCCAGCGAGGTCAGCAGCGCGGCCGCGTCGGCCACCGCGGCGACGGCTTCGGGGTGGACGTCGGTGCCCAGCGGCGACGTGGTGGTGAAGCCGATGCGCAGGCGGCGCGGCGGGCGCTGCATGACCTCGGCGTACGGCGTGGCCGGCGGCGCGACCGAGAACGGATCGCCGGGTTCGGGCCCGGCGATCGCATCGAGCACGCGCGCGGTGTCGCGCACGCTGCGCGAGATCACGCCCTCGCTGGATGCGCCGAACCAGGCTTCGCCGAGCTCCGGCCCGCTCGAGACGCGGCCGCGCGAGGGCCGCAGCCCGAACAGGCCGCAGCAGGCGGCCGGAATGCGGATCGAGCCGCCGCCGTCCGCGCCCGCGGCCATCGGCACGACCCCGGCCGCGATCGCCGCTGCCGCGCCGCCGCTCGACCCGCCGGGCGTGTGGGCGAGGTTCCACGGGTTGTTGGTGCGGCCGTTGGCGCGCGAGTCCGTGACGGCCTTCAGCGCGAACTCCGGCAGGTTGGTCTTGCCGAACACCACCAGGCCGGCCTCCTGGTATCGACGCACGACGTGCGCCGTGGCCTTCGGCACGATGCGCTGCATGCCCGCGCTGCCGTAGCCGGTGGGCACGCCCGCGACGTCCTGCACGCCGTCCTTGAGCAGGAAGGGCACGCCGGCGAACGGGCCGTCGGGCGGCGGGCCGGCCAGCCGGGCGCGCGCCGCGGCCTCCATCGGCCGGCAGATCGCGTTGATGCGGGCGTGGGTGCGCCGGTGCTGGTCGAGCGCGAGCGTGAGCAGCTCGCTGGCGGTGACCTCGCGCCGGGCGACGAGCGCCGCCAGCTGCGTGGCGTCGCACGCCAGGTATTCCGGGAACTTCATGGGCACCGTGACAGGACGTGGGGGAGCGCCCATTCTCCGGTGCGTGCGCCGGCGCGGCGCTCGGGACTTACGCGCCCGCGCCCAGCGCCTTCATCGCCGCCCCCAGCGCCTGCCGGCAGGCCGCGTAGTCCGCCCACGGATCGACCTTCTGCAGCGACAGCCGGTCGCGCGCATCGGCGATCGTCCAGTGCGCGCCGCTCGTGACCTCGGGCAACTCGTCCCAGGCGATGGGCATCGACACGCCGAGGCCGGGCCGCGCGCGGGCCGAGAATGCCGCTGCGGTGGTCGCGTTGAAGCCGTTGCGCAGGTAGTCGACGAAGATCTTGCCCACCCGGTTGGCCGGGCCGCTCCTGGCCACGAAGCGTTGCGGGATCGTCGCCGCCAGGTGCTGCACGACCTGCTGCGAGAAGCCCTTGACCGTGTCGTAGTCCAGGCGCGCCGCCAGCGGAACGACCACGTGCAGGCCCTTGCCGCCGCTGGTCTTGAGCCAGCACCGCAGGCCCAGTTCCTCCAGCAGCGTGCGCAGCAGTTGCGCGCCTTCGCGCACCTGCGCGAAGGCGACCCCTTCGCCGGGATCGAGGTCGAAGACCATGCGATCGGGCTTGGCGATCGTGCGCTTGACCGAATTCCACGTGTGGAATTCGATGACATTCATCTGCGCGGCGGCGATCAGCGCCCGCACGCCAGGCACCTCCAGCAGCGGGCCGTGGCCTGCCCACAGGCCGGGCAGCTCCCGCACGCCGGGCATCGTGCGCACGTCGGCGTGCTTCTGGAAGAACAGCTCGCCGCCGACGCCCTCGGGGGCGCGCACCAGCGAGACCGGGCGCGCCTTCAGGTGCGGCAGCATCCAGTCGGCCACGCTGGCGTAGTAGCGCGCGAGGTCGAGCTTGGTGCGGCCGGTGGACGCGTCGATCACGCGCTCGGGGTGCGTGATGCGCACGCCCTCGACCTCGGCATGGCCGGCCGCCGGAGGGCGGGGCGGGGTCGGCGCCTTGCTGGTTGTCGTCACGGCCTTCTCCGAAGTGGGGGGCGCCTTCGCACGTTCGCGCACGACGGCCTTCGCGTCCTTGTCCTCGCGCAAGCCCTGGTACGACGCGTGGCGCACGCTGCCGTCGGGCGTCCATTCGGCGAAGGCGATCTCGGCCACCAGCGTCGGCCGGACCCAGTGGTCGGCGGCCGCCGGCCTGGCGAGCCAGCGCGTCGCGCGCGTCGTGCCCGGCGGGAAGGGCGACTTGTCGCGCACGAGCCGGGCCAGGGTCGTGCGTAGCGCCACGGCCTCGGCGGCGCTCCAGCCGGTGCCCACGCGCCCCGCATATTGCAGCGTGCCGTCGTCGTCGTGGAAGCCCAGCATCAGCGCCCCCACGGCCCGCGGATTGTCGCTGCGGTCGCTGAAGCCGCCGATGACGAACTCCTGGCGCGCCTGGCACTTCAGCTTGAGCCAGTCGGTCGAGCGCGCCGAGGTGTAGAGGCCGTCGCGGCGCTTGGCGATGACCCCTTCCAGGCCCAGCCCGCAGGCGGTGTCCAGCACCTGGGCGGCGGCGGCCGGGAAGTCGTCGCTGAAGCGCACGCGGTCACCCGGGTGCGTGGCGATCACCTGCTTGAGCAGCGCGCGCCGCGCGTGCAGCGGCACGCCGCGCAGGTCGTGGCCGTCGAGGAAGGGCGCGTCGAACACGTAGTAGACGATGGCCTCGCTGGCCCGGGGCGAGGCGAGCGCGTTCTGCAGCAGGTTGAAGCGCGGCACGCCGTCGGCGTCGAGCACCACGGCCTCGCCGTCGAGCCAGCCGCTGGCGATGCCCAGCGCCGCCAGCGCGTCGGCCAGCGGCGGCATCCTGTGCGTCCAGTCGTGGCCGCCGCGCGTGACGATGGTGGCCCGGCCCCTGGCGATGCGCGTCATCAGCCGGTAGCCGTCGAACTTGATCTCGTAGAGCCAGTCGCCGTGGGTCGGCGCCGCCTTGGCCAGCGTCGCCAGCTGGGGCGACAGCGTCGCGGGCAGCGCGGCCTTGCGCGCGCCATCCAGCGCCGCGACGTCGTACGCCGGCGCGGCCCGGTGCACGGCGGCGGCCGTGCGACCCGCGCGCCGGACCGCCGCCACCGGGCCGCCGGCCGGCGGCGCGCCGACGCTGTCCGGCAGCGCCTGGACGACGTCGTGTTCGGCGTGGGGCCGCGCCCAGTCGTCCTGCTTCTTGAACAGCAGCCAGGGCTCCTGCCGGTCGCCGGGCTTGGCGATGCGCACGAGTTCCCACAGCCCGCCCAGCTTGGCGCCGTGCAGGCGGAAGACGAGCTTGCCGGCCTGCAGGCCGGCGTGCGGGTCGCCCACCGGTTCCCAGGTGCCGCGATCCCACACGATCACCGTGCCGGCGCCGTACTGGCCCTTCGGGATCGTGCCTTCGAACGCGCCGTAGGCGACGGGATGATCCTCCACGTGCACGGCGAGCCGGCGCGCCCTGGGGTCGAGGCTGGGGCCCTTGGGAATGGCCCAGGACACCAGCACGCCGTCGAGTTCCAGGCGGAAGTCGTAGTGCAGCCGCGTGGCGGCGTGCTTCTGCACCACGAACGAGCCTTGCGCGGCCGGCGGCGTGCGCACCGGCCCCGGCTCCGAGGTGATCGTGAAATCGCGCTTCGCGCGGTAGCGGGCCAGGGGGGCATCGTCGCCGGCGCCGGGCTGGCGCGCGCGGGACCGCGGCGCGGACGCCTTCGCGCGGGCAGCGCGGGCGCCGCGGCGCGGCGCCGTGGAAGCGGGGGCGGTGGCCATGGCGCGGTTCGGCAGGTCGCGTGCCCAGGCTGGCGCGCCCGGATTCAGGCCCGGCGGCGCGCGGGGGCGGCCTTCTTCGCGGCCGGCCGGGCGCGGGCCGGGACGGCCTTGGTCGCGACCTTGGGCGCCGCCTTGCGCGCCGCGGCCGGCGCCGCGCCGCCGCGCCGCTGGCCCAGGCTGCTCTTGAGCAGCGCGGTGAGGTCGACCACGTTGGACGGCGCCGCGTTGTCCACCGGCGCCTCGACGGGCGTGACCTCGTGGGTGTGGCCGGCGGCCACCTTGGCCTCGATGAGATGGTGGATGGCCTCGGCGAAGTGGTCGCGGTACGCGTCGGCCTTCCACTTCACCGTGAGTTCCGACACCAGCTGCCCCGCCATCTTCAGCTCGGCGTCCTTCAGGCTCGCCGCGGCCTTGCCGGCGGCGGGGATGCGCAGTCCGTCCCAGTCGCGCACCTCGGAGGCCCAGCGCAGCGTGTTGAGCACCAGCATCGGACCGTCGGGCATCAGCGCGGCCAGGTGTTCCTTGGTGTGCATCACCACGCGCGCGATGCCGATCACGCCCTGCGCGATCATCGCCTCGCGCAGCAGCGCGTAGACCTTGTCGGCCTTGGCCATCGGCTCCAGGTAGTACGGCTTCTCCAGGTAGACGAACGGGATCTCGGCGGCCTTGACGAAGGCCTCGATCTCGATGGTCTGCATCGTCTTCGGATAGGCGTTGCGGATCTCGTCGTCGTCCACCAGCACGTAGCTGCCGTCGTCCTGCCTGACGCCCTTGACGATGTAGTCCTTCGTGATCGGCTTGCCGGTGCGCTTGTTGACGCGCTGGTAGCCCACCGGATCCATCGAGCGCTTGTCGAGCCAGTCGAAGTCGATGTCGTCCTCCTGCGCGGCCGGGTACAGCGCCACGGGGACGTGGACGAGGCCGAAGGCGATCGCGCCTTTCCAGATCGAGCGGGGCATGGCGTCTCCTGGCCGCGCGAACGGGCGCGGCCCGCAGGCGCGGCAAACGCCGCGCCCGGACGCGCCTCAGCGGCGGTTGGCGCGGTCGACGCCGAAGCTGAACACGAGCGCGGCGTCCACCACCGGTGCGTCCAGCCCGCCGTGCACCGACTTGATCCTGCCCGCGCCCACGCGCAGCGACAGCGAATCGGTGAGCGCGACGTCGGCATAGGCGCGGCCCTGGAGGACGGCGCCGCCCTTCGTGTCGACGCCGCCGCCGCCGGCCGCGCCGGCCAGCGCCTCGGCGCCCAGGCGCAGGCGGGTGCCCAGCGGCACCTGCGCGCCCAGGCCGAACAGGCCCACGGAGTAGGCGCCGGCGCCGCCGCCGAAGGCGCTGTGCGCCTGGCCGGTGAGGTAGACGTTCGGGGCGACGAAGCGGTTGATCTGCAGCACGACCGCCTCCAGCGCCTGGGTGTGGCCGTCCTTGCGCGCGGCGCGGTAGCGTTCGGCGCCGGCGGCGAACTCCATGCGCGTCGGGCTGCCGATGCGCGCGGGGGCCCAGCCGCCGAGGTCGTGCCGCGGCACGTCCAGCGCCCAGTTCAGCGACAGCGCGCCCGTCGTCGCCCGGTAGCGGCTTTGTGGTGCGTCCACCAGGCCCAGCTCGGCGCCGACGCCCAGCGTGTCGGTCAACCGCAGCGTGGCGCCCACGGCGGTCTTCACGAGCACGCCGCCGCCGGTGTCGATGCCGCCGCCGCCGCCCAGGCCGATCGAGGCCCGCACGCCGGCGCTGAGCCGGTCGCCGAGCACGGGCCAGCGCAGGCCGGCGGTGCCCAGCACCTCGGCGTAGCCGGCCACGCCGCCGGAGGCGGCGCCGGCGGTCTCGATGCCCGCCCACAGCGGGCCGTCGATGGTGTGTTCGGCGCGCAGTCCCACCAGGCCGATCTGCCGGGACAGCGGCGCCCCCGAGGTCGTCAGCGAGCGGCGCGGGCGGGCGACCGTGGCCATGGCGTCGACGTGGTCGAAGCCCAGGCCGGTCGCGCTGCCGTCGGTGCCCGCGTCGGCGTAGTCGGCCGGCCGGTAGCGGAACGACGAGTTGACGTTGAGCATCCAGCCGAGCTGGGTGGAGCTGATCTTGCCGCTCGGGAACCACACCGTCGACAGGGTGGGGCCGGTGTAGAAGGTGCGCGCGCGCAGCACCAGGTCCAGGTGCGGGCGCAGCATCAGGCCCCCGCCCACCGGCGCCGCGGCGCCGCCGCCGCCGCCGGCGAACAGGCCGGCGTCCACCGCCAGCCAGTTGTTGATCGGGTGCGACCACGCGCCCTCGATGCCCGGCACGAACAGGCCACCGCGCCGGCCCGTGGCCGCGCCGTAGACGCCCGGGCCGACCCACCACTGCCCGCCCACGTTGAGCAGCTCGGTCAGACCGACCAGGCCGATGCCCTGGCCCACGGGCAGGCGCACGTGCTCGGCGCCGATGCGCACCCGCGCGTCCAGGCTGCGCTCGGGCACGCTGCCGACATGGGGGTCGGACGCCAGCGGCAGGGTGTCCTGCGCCCGGGCGGCGCCGGACTGCAGCCCGAGGCTGCAGGCGAGCGCGACGGGCGCGAGGCGGAAGACGGCGCGTGCGGCGACGCGCGGAGCAGGAAGGAAGGGACGCATGGAGACGAGGATGTCGCGGGGCGGAAGGCGCGATCTTAGCGGGCGCGCCGCGGAGCGCCCGTCGCGAGCCTGACCGCCTCCCCGGATCGGCGCCTCAGCGATCCGCCAGGTACTGGCGCAGCTGGGCGATCGCGCGGTCGCGCGAATCGGCCACCAGCGCGCGCTGGTGGCTCGTGTTCATGTTGAAGCCGTGCTCGGCGCCCGGGTACTCGTGCAGCACGAACAGCGGCGCCACGTCGGGGTTGGCCTTCGCGGCGTCGGCCAGCGCGCGCGCCGTCTCGATGGTGCAGCAGTTCTTGTAGGTGTCGGCGGTGCCGGCCAGCATCAGCACCGGCACCCGGATCTTGCCCATGAAGTCGGCCGGGTTCTGGATGTAGCTGGTCAGCGGGTACATGACCACCACCGTGGCCACCTGCTCGGGCATGCGCGCCGCGTAGGTCAGCGACGGTCCGCCGCCCAGCGAGAATCCGACCACGCCGACCTTGCCCGGCAACGCGTGCGGCGACGCCTGGGCGCGGGCGATCACGCCCTGCAGCAGCGCGTTGCCGCCGCCGCCCTTGATCCACAGGTCGTTGCCGTCGACCAGGACCGTGTAGTACCCGGCCGCGGCGAAGTCCTCCGAGATCGACGTGTAGTTCGAGGCGCCGGTCTGGCCCGAGATCACCACCACGACGCGCCCCGTGCCGACCTTGGGCAGGTATTCCCGCTGCGGCGGCCCGGCGTCGTCCGCGCGGGCGCACAGCGCCGCGCAGGTCAGCAGGGCGCCCAGGAAGCGAAGCACGGTGCGCATGACGGATCTCCTTGCGACGAGACGAGGGGCCCAAGTGAAAAAGCCCCGGCAGCTTGCGCGGCCGGGGCCTCGATCGTAGCGATCAATGCATCAGCAGATGCGGCAGCCACAGTGAAAGCGTGGGCCAATACGTGACGACCACCAGGAAGCCGATCATCGTCAGCAGCCACGGCCAGACGGCCACGGTCAGCTCCGAGATGCCCATCTTCGTGATGCCGGAGGCCACGTACAGGTTCAGGCCCACCGGCGGGTGGCACATGCCCACCTCCATGTTGACGGCCATCAGGATGCCCATGTGGATCGGGTTGACGCCCAGCTTGACGGCCACCGGGTACAGGATGGGGGCCATGATCAGCACGATGGCCGACGGATCCATGAAGTTGCCCGCCGCCAGCAGGATGATGTTGACCAGGAACAGGAACACCACCACGCCGAAGCCCTGCGCGGCCATCCACGAGGCCATCGCCTGCGGGATCTGCTCGGACGTCAGCAGGAACGAGAACAGCACCGCGTTGGTGATGATGTAGAGCAGCATCGAGCTCATCGCCGCCGCGTTGCGCAGCACCGACGGTACCTGCGCCAGCTTCATGTCCCCGTAGACGAACACCGAGATCAGGAACGCGTAGACCGCGGCGATGGCGGCCGCCTCGGTGGGCGTGAACATGCCCGAGTAGATGCCGCCGATCACGATGACGATCAGCGCCAGGCCCCACGAGGCTTCGCGGAACGCCTTCCAGCGCTCGCCCCAGCTGGCGCGCGGCATGCGCGGGTAGTCGAACTTCTTGGCGCGGTAGAACGTGGTCACGCCCAGCAGCATCGCCAGCACCAGGCCCGGCACCACGCCGGCGATGAACAGGTCGCCCACCGAGGCCGTGGACACCGCCTCGCCGTGCGGTCCGGTGGCGCTCATGCCCGACGTCGCGATCGAGAAGATCACCAGGTTGATCGACGGCGGGAACAGGATGCCCAGCGCGCCCGAGGTGGTGATGACGCCGGCCGAGAAGCGCTTCGGATAGCCCGCGGACTGCATGGCCGGCATGAGGATCGTGCCCACCGCGACCACGGTGGCCACCGACGAGCCCGAGATGGCGGCGAACAGCGCGCAGGCGAGCACGCCCGCCAGCCCCAGGCCGCCGTACATGTGGCCGACCATGGTGGAGGCGAAGTGGATCATCCGCTTGGCCGCACCCCCGTTGGTGAGGAAGTTGCCCGCCAGGATGAAGAACGGGATCGCCATGATCGGGAAGCTGTTGAGCCCCTCGAACAGCTTCAACCCCACGCTGGCCATGGGCACGTCGCTGAGGAAGAAGAAGAAGCTCATGACCGTCAGGCCGAGCGCGATCGAGATCGGCATGCCCGTCAGCATCAGCACGACGAGCAGCGAGAAGATGATGAGCGCGCTCATTGGAGCCCCTCCCGCGCCGGGTACGGCGCTCCGTCCCCCGAGGGGATTGCGGGCCGGCTTGGGGCGGCCCGGCGCTCGGCCCGCAGGCGGAGCCCCTCCCGCGCCGGGTACGGCGCTCCGTCCCCCGAGGGGACTGGGGGCCGGCTTGGGGCGGCCCGGCGCTCGGCCCGCAGAAGGGTTGACACAGAATGCTTCATTTCGTGATGCTCCCTTGCGGCGTCGGTTCGTAGTTGTCGACGTCTTCCAGGCCCTCGACGTGCGCGACCTCATGGTGCGGCAGCTCGCCGGTCCGGACGAACTTCACCAGCACCTGCAGGAAGCGGAAGCACATCAGGTACGAGGCCAGCGGGATGGCGAGGTATTCGATCCACACCGGCAGTTCCAGGTCGGGCGTCGTGGCGCCCTCGGACAGGTCGCCCTCGGGGCGCCCCAGCGCATGCACCAGCGCGTAGTGCAGGCCGTCGTCCCAGACCAGCGCCGCGCCCATGGTGCCGATGACCACCGTGAACAGCGCGCCGCCCGACAGGCCGATGATGGTGAGCCAGCGCGCCTTGGCGGGCGACACCGCGCGCACCAGCACGTCCACGCCCACGTGGGTGCCGTGGCGCACGCCGTAGGCCGCGCCGAACTTGGCCATCCAGATGAACATGTAGATGCACAGCTCCTGGGCCCAGCCGAGGTTGATCTTGAGGAGCAGGTCCTGCACCGGCTGCAGGAAGGCCGGGTAGTGCGCCCCGGCGGCGTAACGATGGACGACCGCCACGAAGATCAGCAGCGTCGCCGCGCCCATGAGGAACGCGATGAGCCACTCTTCGAGGTGGTCGAGGATGCGACCGAACATCTGGAGCCTTTCTCGCGGCGGACGCGAAGGGGCGGGGGCGAAGGACACCGCCGCACCGCCGCGCGGGCGGTGCATGCGTGTCAGAGTGGACGACGCGCGGGCGCGCCTCGTCAATCGGTGCGGGCCCGACGACGGGCCCGCGACAGGGTCAGACCGGAACGAAGCCGGTGGCCTTGTAGGCGGCGGCAACCGTGTCCTTGCCGACGCGCGCTTCCATGTCCTTGTGCACGGACATCAGCGCCTTCTTCCACTCCAGCAGCTCGGCCGGCGTCGGCTGGTAGATGGTGACCTTGCCGCTGGCGCGGATCTTCTCGAGCGCCTGCACGTTCTCGGTGGCGGCAATCGCGTTGGCGTAGGTCGTCGCGTCCTTCATGCAGCTGTCGAGCGTCGTGCGGATGTCGGCGGGCAGGCCGTCCCAGAACTTCTTGTTGACGATGGCCGCGTAGGCCAGGTGGCCGTGGTTGGACAGCGACATGTGCTTCTGCACTTCGTAGATCTTCTGCGTGAAGAAGTTCGACGGCGTGCCTTCGGTGCCGTCGACCACGCCCGACTGCAGCGCCTGGTACAGCTCGGAGAACGCCATCACCTGCGGGATCGCGCCGAGGGCGCGCATCTGGGCGTCGAGCACCTTCGACGACTGGATGCGCATCTTCAGGCCCTTGAAGTCGGCCACGTTGTGCAGCGGCCGGTTGGCGCTCATGATGTGGAAGCCGTTGTCCCAGTAGGCCATGCCACGGATGCCCTTGGGCTCGAGCTTGGCGAACAGGTCGGCGCCCAGCTTGCCTTCGGTGACGGCCTTGAACGCGGCCGTGTCCTTGAACAGGAACGGCAGGTCGAACACCTCGAATTCCTTGGCACCCAGCGGGCCGAACTTCGACAGCGACGGCGCCAGCATCTGCACGGAGCCCAGCTGCAGCGCCTCCATCTCTTCCTTGTCCTTGTACAGCTGGCTGTTCGGGTAGACCTCCACCTTCACCTTGCCGTTGGTACGCTGCTCGGCCAGTTCCTTGAAGCGCAGCGCGCCCTTGCCCTTGGGCGTGTCCGGCGCGACCACATGGCTGAACTTGATGCTGATCGGCGCTTGTGCGCGCGCCGTGCCGAAGCCGACGGTCGCGAGGGCGGCGGCCGCGCCGAGGATCTGGCGGCGAGAGGTGTTGTGCATGCAGGTCTCCTGAAGGGCCATTTGGATTCGTTGTCGGATTCAGCCTGCCGCAAGCCTGCTGCGGGCATCGACGAGGGCACGCGGGCTTGTCGCGGGTGACGGATTGTCGGCAGCGCATGGCGGCGCTGGAAATTGTGGACTCCCACATGAGGGCGGCGCCGCACGCGCCCGGCGCCGCGCATCGACATAGACTGCCGCCATGCTCACCGCCTTGCCCTCGCCGCCCAGCCTGTCGCCCACAGCGCCGGTGAGCCGCCGCTGGGCGCGCGCGCTCGCGCGGCGCGGCGCGTGGTGGTGGGTGCCGCTGGTGCTGTCGGTGCTCTTCACGGTGTCGGTGGCCACGTGGCTGGAGCTGTCCGATCGCGCCGATCTCGAGTCGCGCCAGCGCCAGCTGATCACCGATTCGCTGTCGCTCGAGAGCCAGATCACCGACCGCGTCCTCGAAGAGCAGACGCTGCTCAACGATCTCGCGCGCGGCTTCGACGTCACGCGACCGCCCGAGGGGCTGGCGCACGAGGAGGCGGTGGTCGACGGCCTCGCGCGGCTGTGGCAGAGCGTGGCCTGGGTCGATGCCGACACCCGGCTGGTGGTCGTCGTGCCCGAGGGCATCGGCACCGCCGAGCGGCCCGGCCTGAGCGCGCACCTGAGCGCGCCGCTGCACGACGCGCTCGGCCGGCCCGCCGGCCACCTCGTCGTGCGCTACGCGCCGGCCGTGCTGCTGCGCCAGACGGTGCCGTGGTGGCTGGCGCACGAGTACGACGTGCGGCTGGTCGACGGCTACGGGCAGGTGGTGGCCGATCCGCTCAACGCCGGTGACCACGAGGCGCGGCCCGAGGAGTCGCACCGCCACAGCCTCGAGCCGTCCATGCCCGACACCTACCTCGAGCTGTCGCTGCACGAGTCGCCGCGGCCGTGGTGGCTGCGCCTGCCCATCGTGATGATGGGCGTGTTCCTGCTGATGATCGGCGTGGCCACGGCGCTGCTGCGCTGGCAGATGAACGAGGTGCTGCGCACGCAGGCTGCGCTGCGCACCGAGGCCGCGTGGCGCCAGGCGATGGAGGACTCGCTGACGGTGGGCCTGCGCGCGCGCGACACCGACGGCACGCTGGTCTACGTCAACCGCGCGTTCTGCGACCTGGTGGGCTTTGGTCCCGAGGAGCTGATCGGCCGCGCCACGCCGATGCCCTACTGGCCGCCGGACGCGATCGCCGACAGCATGTCGCGCCACCTGCGCAACATGGCCGGCGGCGCGCCGCGCGACGGCTACGAGGCGCGCTGGGTGCGCAAGGACGGCCGGCCGATCGACGTCATGCTGTTCGAGGCGCCGCTGGTGGACGCCAGCGGCCGCCACATCGGCTGGATGGGCTCCATCCTCGACATCACCGAGCGCAAGCGCCTCGAGGAGCGCGAGCGCCACCAGACCGACTCCATGGCGCACCAGGCCCGCCTGACGATGCTGGGCGAGGTGGCCTCGGCACTGGCGCACCAGCTGAACCAGCCGCTGACCTCCATCACCGGCTACGCCGCGGGCGTCAAGCGCCTGCTCGAGCGCGCCGGCCAGCCCGACGCGCGGCTGGTCGACGCGATGACCCGGCTGGGCGACCAGGCGGCCGAGGCCGGCCGCATCGTCAAGCGCATCCGCGAGTTCCTCACCCGGCGCAGCCCCCAGCGCGAGTCGATGGATCTCGGCGAGGCCGCGCGCCGCGCCCTGGCCCTGCTGGGGCGCGACCTGCGCCGCCTGCAGCTGCACGTGGAGTGGGCCGTCGCGCCGGACCTCCCGCTGGTTGACGCCGACCCCGTGCTCATCGAGCAGGTGGTGCTCAACCTCGTGCGCAACGCCTGCGACGAGATGACCGCCGTGCCGGCCGCGCAGCGCCGCCTGCGCATCGCCATCGCGCGCGCGGGCTCCAGCGCGCGGCCCGGCGCGAGCGACGCGGAAGGCTTCCTGCGACTGGACGTGGATGACGCCGGCCCCGGCCTGCGCGGACGCAGCGTCGAGCAACTGGTCACGCCGTTCTATTCGACCAAGGCCGACGGCATGGGCATGGGCCTGGCCATCTGCCGCTCCATCGTCGAGGCGCACCACGGCGCCTTCGACGCCGCCGACAGCCCGTTCGGCGGCGCCCGCTTCTCCTTCACGCTGCCCGTGGCCGGCACCTGGCCGTCGTCGGCGCTCACGCCCGACGAGGCCCTGCCGGTCGAGGAACCCGAGGATCGTCCATGAATGCCACTCCGCTCAATGCCCGGCCGCCCGAACCCATGGTGCACCTCGTCGACGACGAGGCCCCGGTGCGCGACGCGCTGGCCTTCCTGTTCCAGTCGCACGGCCTGGCCGTGCGCGCGTACGCCAGCGGCGCCGAGTTCCTCGACGCCGCCGACGAAGCGCCGCTGGCCGGCTGCATCGTGCTGGACGTGCGCATGGAGCCGATGTCGGGCCTGCAGGTCCACGACGCGCTGGTGGCGCGGGGCAGCGGCGTGCCGGTGCTGTTCCTGACCGGCCACGGCGACATCCCGATGGCGGTGGAGGCGCTCAAGAAGGGGGCGTTCGACTTCGTCGAGAAGCCGTCCGGCGACGCGGCGCTGGTCGAGCGCGTCACCCGCGCGCTGGCCGTGGACGCCGCGCGCCAGGATGCCGATTCCAAGGACGAGGAGACCGCGGCGCGGCTGGCCAGCCTGTCCGAACGCGAGCGCGAGGTAATGCAGCGCGTCGCGGCTGGCAAGCTGAACAAGGTGATCGCCGACGAGCTGTGCATCTCCGTGCGGACCGTCGAGGTGCATCGGGCCCGCGTGTTCGGCAAGCTGGGCGTGCGTTCAGCGGCCGAGGTGGCGACGCTGCTGGCGCGTGGCCGATAGCCCGGGACGATACGGTCTTCGGTATCGATGGCTTTCGCGTTTCCAGAAGGCGGGCGCGCGCGACGCCGCGCCGGTGCAAACCCATCCCCCCCGACGTCCCCCCCCGATATTTCCCGGGTTTTCGTTGCGCGCGGGTACCGCACCACCTATGCAAAATGTGTGAAATGACCACAATGGCGCTGCGGTGGCGCCGTTGGAGCGCTGCCGCTGGAGGGTCCAAAAAATGTCAGTGCTTGTCGACGAACAAAGCCGCAGTGAATTGCTCAACCGCCTCAAGCGGGCCGAAGGCCAGCTGCGTGGCATCCAGCGAATGATCGAGTCCGGCCAGCCCGGCATCGACGTCGCCAGCCAGCTCGTGGCGGTACGCCGTGCGCTGGACAGCACCTATGTGCACATGACCGTCAGCCTGGTCGAGCAGGAGCTCGGCAGCCGCCTCGGCGGCGACGCGCGCGGGCGCAAGCAGATCGGCGAAGTGCTGGGCGAACTGACGGCGCTGCTGGCCAAGGTGCGCTGAAAGTTGCCGCGGCGGCGCGCCCCCGCGCACCGCCATGGCGCCAGCCTTCGCGCCCGGGAAAGCGAGCCTTGCCGCGGGCATCGCGCGGCCGCTGCGTTGGCGACGCCGTTCGAGGCAGCGGACGGGGCGTGGAACGAAACGCGAATAACGAAGCGCACATCGCTTCGTTGCCGCGGCGCAGCATGGCCCCCTAGAGTGGATGTCTGCGGCACTTCGGCCCCCGTCAGGGTCGTGCGGCCTTTTCGTTCCCCGTCGTCCATTCCAACGCCATGTCCACGCGCGCCCTGCTGTTGCGGCGGCACAGCGTGTTGCCCGGGTTCAACCTCGCCCTCGGCTTCGCACTGCTGTACCTCTGCTTCATCGTCCTGATCCCGCTGTCGGCGGTGTTCCTGAAGACCTTCACGGTCAGCTGGGGCACCTTCGTGGCCACCGTCACGTCGCCCCGCGTCGTGGCGTCGTATCGCCTCACCTTCGGCGCGTCGCTGCTCGCTGCCGCGGTCAACGCCGTGTTCGGCCTGCTGGTGTCGTGGGTGCTGGTGCGCTACCGCTTCCCGGCCAAGCGCATCGTCGACGCCCTGGTGGACCTGCCGTTCGCGCTGCCAACCGCGGTGGCCGGCATCGCGCTGACCACGCTCTACGCGAGCAACGGCTGGATCGGCAAGTGGCTGCCGTTCAAGGTCAGCTACACGCCGCTGGGCGTGTTCGTCGCGCTGACCTTCATCGGCCTGCCGTTCGTCGTCCGCACGGTGCAGCCGGTGCTGGAAGACCTGCAACGCGAGCTGGAGGAGGCGGCCGCGACGCTCGGCGCCACGCGCCTGCAGACCTTCACGCTCGTCATCTTCCCGGCGCTCGCCCCGGCGCTGCTGACCGGCTTCGCGCTGGCGTTCGCGCGGGCGCTGGGCGAGTACGGCTCGGTGATCTTCATCGCCGGCAACATGCCCATGGTCTCCGAGATCACCTCGCTGCTGATCATCACCAAGCTGGAACAGTACGACTACGCGGGCGCTACGGCCATCGCGGTCGTGATGCTGGTGGCGGCCTTCCTGCTGCTGCTGCTGATCAACCTGCTGCAGGCCTGGGCCCGCAAGCGCCAGGGACGTTGAGATGAGCGCCGTCATTCCTCCCGTCGCCCGCCTGCCGCTGGCCGACACCGCCCCGGTCGACGCCCCCGTCCTGCGCCCGCTCGCGCCGCCCCGGGTGGCCGATGCGGTCAGCGAGCCGGCCTGGGTGCGCCGCACGCTGATCGGCCTCGCGCTGGCCTTCCTCACGCTGTTCCTGTTCGTGCCGCTGGTCGCGGTGTTCGTGCAGGCCTTCGCCAAGGGCGTCGACGTCTACTGGGCCGCGCTGACCGATTCGGACGCCGTCTCGGCGCTGAAGCTGACCCTGCTCTCGGCGTTCATCTCGGTGCCGCTGAACCTCGTCTTCGGCGTCTCGGCCGCGTGGGCGATCGCCAAGTTCGACTTCCGCGGCAAGAACGTGCTGCTGACGCTGATCGACCTGCCCTTCTCGGTGTCGCCGGTGATCGCCGGCCTGATCTACCTGCTGATCTTCGGCCTGCAGGGCTGGTGCGGCGGCTGGCTGCGCGACCACGACCTCAAGATCGTCTTCGCGGTGCCGGGCATCGTGCTGGCCACCGTGTTCGTCACCTTCCCGTTCATCGCCCGCGAGCTGATCCCGCTCATGCAGGCGCAGGGCCAGGAGCAGGAGGAGGCCGCGCGCGTGCTGGGCGCCTCGGGCTGGCAGATCCTGTGGCGGGTGACGCTGCCCAACGTGAAGTGGGCGCTGCTGTACGGCGTCATCCTGTGCAACGCGCGGGCGATGGGCGAGTTCGGCGCGGTCAGCGTGGTGTCGGGCCACATCCGCGGGCAGACCAACACGCTGCCGCTGCACATCGAGATCCTCTACAACGACTACCAGTTCGCCGCGGCGTTCGCCGTCGCGTCGCTGCTGGCAGCGCTGGCTCTGGTCACCCTGGTCCTGAAGTACATCGTCGAACAGCGCGCGAAGGCGTCATACGACGTGGAGAAAGCGGCATGAAAGTCGAGCGAAGCGAGCATCAATCCGGGCGGGCCGTGCGACGGGCCGCTCCCGAGAAGGCCCGCGCCCCCGCGGGGGGCGGGGCAATGTACCCATCGCACCGGGGGTTCCAATGAGCATCGAGGTCCGCAACGTCACGAAGCGCTACGGCAAGCTGGCCGTCTGCGACAACCTGAGCCTGGACGTGCCGGCCGGCGAGCTCGTCGCGTTGCTGGGGCCCTCGGGCTCGGGCAAGACGACGCTGCTGCGCATCATCGCGGGCCTGGAAGTGCCCGATTCCGGCAGCGTGCTGTTCCACGGCGAGGACGCCACCAACACCGAGGTGCGCGACCGCAACGTCGGGTTCGTGTTCCAGCACTACGCGCTGTTCGGCCACATGACCATCGCCGAGAACGTCGCGTTCGGGCTGCGGGTGCGTCCCAAGGCCACGCGGCCGTCCGATCGCGAGATCCGCGCCAAGGTGGCCGACCTGCTCAAGCTGGTGCAGCTCGACTGGCTGGCCGACCGCCACCCGCACCAGCTGTCCGGCGGCCAGCGCCAGCGCGTCGCCCTGGCCCGCGCGCTGGCGGTCGAGCCCAAGGTGCTGCTGCTGGACGAACCCTTCGGCGCCCTCGACGCCAGGGTGCGCAAGGAGCTGCGCCGCTGGCTGCGCCGCCTGCACGACGAGATGCACGTCACCAGCGTGTTCGTCACCCACGACCAGGAAGAGGCGATGGAGGTGGCCGACCGGGTCGTCGTGATGCACGACGGCAAGATCGAGCAGCAGGGCGCACCGCACGAGGTCTACGACCATCCCGCCACGCCGTTCGTGCTGCAGTTCCTCGGCGACGTCAACCTGTTCAAGCGCGGTTCGGAGACCGACTACGTGCGCCCGCACGAGATCGACATCGTGGCCACGCCGGCTCCTGACACCTGGTCGGTGACCGTCGGCCAGATGCTGACGGTGGGCCCGAACACGCGCATCGAGTTCAAGCGCGACGACGACGGCAGCTTCGTCGACGTCGAACTGACGCGCCAGGAGTTCGTGGCCACGCGCGACCGCCTGGGCCTGCTGCCCGGCACCCGCGTGTTCCTCAAGCCGCGCCACGTGACGCGCTTCGCTGCCGCGTAAGGGGCCGGCACGGGCGCCGCGCTCGTGCAGCATCCTCATGCCGCGCGCGACGTCGTTGTCCATGCCGTACGGAAGCGGCCCGGCAGTCCCGGGGCGGATCGCAGCGAGGGCGGTGCGGCCGGCGGCTCGCCGGCCTGGCGGCGTCTCGCCCCGAGACGGCCGGCCCGGGTGCTACCGGAAGCAGACCCGCGCGCGACCCGTGGCCTTGGCGCGGTACATGCGCGCGTCGGCCACCCGCGCCAGCGCCTCGAAGTCGGCGCCGTCGACGTCCAGCACGGCGACGCCGGCCGAGAACGTGCAGGCGCCGGGCGCGGCGTCGGCGCTGCCCAGGCGCAGGGCGCGGAACTGCGCCATCAGGCCGTCGAGGATGCCCGCCAGCGTGGCGTCGTCGCAGTCGTCGACCAGCAGCAGGAACTCCTCGCCGCCGAAGCGGCAGATGACGTCGCTGCGGCGCATGCGCTCGCGCAGCAGGGCGGCGAACTGCTGCAGCACCTCGTCGCCCAGCGCGTGGCCGTGGCGGTCGTTGATCTGCTTGAAGTGGTCGATGTCGATGAGCACCAGCGCGATCGCGGTGCCCTGTCGGCGTGCGAGCTCGATGCGGGCGACGCTGGTCTCGGCCAGGAAGCGGCGGTTGTACAGGCCGGTCAGCGGGTCGCGCACGGCCTGCTCGCGCAGTTGCGCCTGCAGCGCCTCGGCCTCGGCGATCTTCTGCTGCAGCGCCTCGTTCAGGCGCTGCGACTCGCCCATGCGTTCCTCGAGCGCGAGGTTGAGCGTGGCCAGGCGGCGCCGGTCCAGCTCCGCGCGCTCCTGCGCCTCGCGTGCGCGGTCGCGGTCGTCGCGCGCGAGCGCGTACTCGTGGGCGACCTGCGTGGCGATGTAGCCGGCGCGCGCGCTGCGTCCCACCAGCGTCTCGTACAGGCGCTGGGCCTCGCGCAGGTGGCGCAGGGCCGCGGCGTGGTCGTGCAACTGCTCGCACACGTCGGCGGCCACCTGGAGCAGCCGCATGCGGGCGTAGGGCGGGTCCTTGAGGACGTTGGAGTCGCTCTCGGCGATGCGGGCCTGGACGACGTCGCGGGCCTCCTGGGGCCGGCCGGTGGCCATCAGCCAGGTGGCGTGCGCGCGGGCGTAGTCGGTCTTGCCGTCATGGTCGGTGAACATGGCCGTCACACCGCGATCCAGCCAGGCGCGCGCGCCCGCGAGGTCGCCCGCGCCCAGGTGGGCGATGGCCATCAGCGAGGTGTTCTGGCCGAGCACGCCGGCCGGCATGCGGGACTCGTTGCGGCGGATGCGCTCGAGCAGCGCGGCGCTCGGGGCGACCAGTCCCAGGCCGTCGTAGACCTGGGCCAGGTTGAAGACGGCCACGGCGTAGGCGGTCCAGGCCCCCGCGGCTTCCGCCAGGTCCAGGGCCTCTTCCGACAGGCGCTGGGCCTCGGTCAGGTTCCAGAGGTCGGTGTGGCTGCCGCCCAGGTTGGCCATCGCGTTGATGTGCGGGCCGGGCGACTCGCAGGCCTTGGCCGCGTTCATCGCCTCGTAGAAGTCCAGCAGCATGTAGTCGTGCTGGCCCAGCAGCTTGCGCGTGACCGCGCGCGAGTTGTGGCAGATGTAGAGGTCGGTGGGCCGGCGCGCGACGCCGGCGCTGCGCGCCAGGATTCGCAGGTGCAGCTCGAGCGACTCGCGCAGCCGGCCCTGCACGTGCAGGTGCGTGGCGTCGAACTGGTCGCACATCAGCAGGCCGCGCGCGTCGTCGTGGGCCGCGAACGAGGCCCGGGCGAGCTCGTTGGCCTCGACCGCGGGCTCGAAGCGGCGGGCGCGCAACAGCGCCAGGCCGACGTGGAAGTGCGCGTCGCCGCGCAGGGCGAGCGTGGGCCGGTCGGCAGTCAGGTCGAGCGCGGCCTGGCCGAGCTCGCCCGCGCGCCAGCCGTCGATGTAGAGCTGCCAATCTGCCTGCTCGAGCAGCGCGGCCGCGTCGGGCGCGGGTGCGCTGGCGGCAGGGGGCGGGTGCCGGTCGGCGGCGGGAGGACGAGGGGTGGTCAAGGCAGGCTCGGGGCAGGGCGATGCCCCCTGGAACGGGGCACCGCCATCCGTTGGATCGACCGCCCGCGGCCGTTCTTGAGAGAGCCAGGCCTGGCGAAGCTGCCCGGGCGTTGGAAAGTTCTCGTTTCCGCGCCCGGGCGCGACCGCTACAGCGGCGCCTGCTCGATGTCGCTGGGTGCCGCCTGCGCCGCCTCGACGACCTCGCGCGTCAGGTGCGACGCGAAGGTCTGGATGAAGTCGTAGGCATAGCCGCGCAGCAGCCCGCCGCGCCGCACGGCCACGCTGGTGGTGTTGATCGAGAACAGGTGGCGCGCGTCGACGGCGCGCAGGCGGCCCGGCGAGTCCTCGTCCATCGCGATCGAGGCCAGGATGCCCACGCCCAGGCCCAGGTCGACATAGGTCTTGATGATGTCGGCGTCCATCGCGGTGATGACGATGTCGGGCCGCAGGCCGGCGCGCTTGAACGCGGCGTCGATGCTCCAGCGGCCGGTCAGGCCGATGTCGTAGGTGATGATCGGGTACTTGGCCAGGCGCTCCAGCGTCACCTCGCCGTCGGCCACCAGCGGATGGCCCTCGGGCACGACGATGGAGTGCGTCCAGCGGTAGCACGGCAGCGCCACCAGCTCGGGGCGCTCGGCCAGCAGGTGCGAGGCGATGCCGATGTCGACGGTGCCGGTCAGCAGCATCTGCGCGATCTGCTCGGGCGAGCCCTGGTGCAGCTGCAGTTGGACGTTCGGGTGGGCGGCGCGGAAGTCGCGCACGGCGGTCGGCAGCGCGTAGCGGGCCTGCGAGTGGGTGGCGGCGATCGTCAGCACGCCGCTGGTGCCCTGGGTGAATTCCTCGCTGGCGCGCTGCAGGCTCTCGGCGTCCTGCAGCAGGCGCTCCACCCACGGCAGCACGGCGACGCCGGGCTGGGTCAGGCCGGTCAGGCGCTTGCCCACCCGCACGAAGATCTCGACGCCCAGCTCTTCCTCCAGCTCGCGGATCTGGCGACTGACGCCGGGTTGGGAGGTGTGCAGCGCCTGGGCGACCTCGGTCAGGTTGAAGCCGCGACGGACGGCTTCGCGCACGGAGCGCAGTTGCTGGAAATTCATGACGGGACGGGTGCGGTCGTTATCTGAAGAACGATTATCGAGCGCTACTCGATATGCGTACGATTGTTATTACGCAGCACCATAGTCGGAAAACGGATATCAGGCCCGGCCTGCCGCCAGCACCAGTGCCAGGCCGATCGCCGCGGGAATCGCCTGGATGAACAGGATCTTGCGCGTGGCCGTGGCCGCGCCGTAGAGCCCGGCCACCAGGATGCAGCCGAGGAAGAACAGCTTGGCGCCGTAGCCCGCCGGGCCCAGGCACAGGCCCCAGACGAGGCCGGCGGCCAGGAAGCCGTTGTACAGGCCCTGGTTGGCCGCCAGCGTCCGGCTCGCTTCGGCGAACTCGGGCGTCAGGCCGAAGGCCTTGCGGCCGCGCGGCGTCGTCCACAGGAACATCTCCAGCACGAGGATGTAGACGTGCAGCAGCGCCATGAGGGCGACGAAGACATTGGCAGCGGTGGCGAGCATCGGAAGGACCCTTTGTTGGAGCGTGGTCGAGCAGCATGCCACGCGGCCTTGTCGCCCGGCGGCGCCAAGGCGACATGCTGCGGGTTTGCCCCGGGCCGCGAGCTCATCGGACGACCCGCCGCCGGGCGCACGCTCAGCCCAGGGTCACGGCCGACTCGATCACGCCCCCACCCAGGCAAACCTCCCCGTCATACAGCACGGCCGATTGCCCAGGAGTGACTGCCCACTGTGCATCGGGAAACGACAGCGTGATCGCCACCGCGTCGGCGGCCACTTCCAGGGTGCAGGGCGCGTCGGCCTGCCGATAGCGCGCCTTGGAGGCCAGCGCGCCGGGCGCCGGCGCGGTGCCCGCGACCCAGCTCAGGTCCATCGCGCCGAGCCGGTGCGAGAGCAGCCACGGGTGGTCGTGGCCCTGGACGACGCGCAGCGTGTTGGTCTCCATGTCCTTGCGGGCGACGAACCACGGGGCGTGCTCGCCGCCGCCGCGCTGGCCGCGCTTGTCCTTGACGCCGCCGATGCCCAGGCCCTGGCGCTGGCCCAGGGTGTAGAAGCTCAGGCCCACGTGGCGGCCCAGCGTGCGGCCGCGGTCGTCCATGATCGGGCCCGGGTCGTGGGCCAGGTACTTGTTCAGGAACTCGCGGAACGGGCGTTCGCCGATGAAGCAGATGCCGGTCGAGTCCTTCTTGCGCGCGTTGGGCAGGCGGATCTCGTCGGCGATGCGGCGCACCTCCGTCTTGTGCAGCTCGCCCACGGGGAACAGCGTCTGCGCCAGCTGGGCCTGGTTCAGGCGGTGCAGGAAGTAGCTCTGGTCCTTGGCCGGATCGAGCCCCTTGAGCAGCTCGTGGCGGCCGGTCGCCTCGTTCAGGCGTACGCGCGCGTAGTGGCCGGTGGCGATGCGATCGGCGCCCAGCCGCATCGCGTGGTCGAGGAAGGCCTTGAACTTGATCTCGGCGTTGCACAGCACATCCGGGTTGGGCGTGCGGCCGGCCTGGTGCTCGCGCAGGAACTCCGCGAAGACGCGATCCTTGTATTCGGCGGCGAAGTTGACGTGCTCGATCTCGATGTCCAGCACGTCGGCCACGCTGGCGGCGTCCAGGAAGTCCTGGCGCGTCGAGCAGTACTCGTCGTCGTCGTCGTCTTCCCAGTTCTTCATGAAGATGCCGACGACCTCGTGCCCCTGCTTCTTCAGCAGGTACGCCGTCACCGCCGAATCGACACCGCCGGACAAGCCGACCACCACACGCTTCGCACACATGCCCCGATTGTAGGAAACGGGGGGCCGGCGCGCCGCGGCAGGGTTGCTCAGGCCTTGGCGTCGTCCGGTTCGGAGGTGACGCTGGCTGCGTCGGGCGCGGCGACGCTGGGGTGCGTGTAGACCGCCTCGAGCGGCAGGCGGCGGCCGGCGCGGTGGTCCTCGATGCACTGCAGCACCAGCGGGCCGCGCAGGCGATCGCGGGCGGCGGCCACCTCGTCGGCGGTCATCCACAGGGTGCGCACCACCGGGCTGTCGAGAGCCTGGCCGGGCACCGGATCGCTGGCCGTGCCGCAGAACGCGAAGCGCAGGTAGGTGACGCCGGGGCCGCGCTCGGAATCGGGATTGCGTGCCAGGTAGACGCCCAGCAACGCCTCGGGGGTGAAGTGGCAGGCCGTCTCCTCGAGGGCCTCGCGCATCGCGCCGGCGACGGGCGACTCGCCGGGCTCGAGGCCGCCGGCGGGGTTGTTGATGCGCAGGCCGTCGCGCGTCATCTCCTCGATCATCAGGTAGCGGCCGTCCTTCTCTATGACGGCGGCCACGGTGACGCTAGGTTTCCAACGTTCAGCTCCCATGGCAGCCGATTGTCGCGGCGCCCGGGCGCGCCGGCCAGCGAATCCGGCGCGCCCGGGCGCCGGGGGTGGCGTTGCGTTGACGTCCGTGCTGCCCCGAGGCATGCCACTAAACGCCAGCTGACAAACTGTGTAAGCTTGGGCCGATATTGCGCAGCCGACCCGGTTCCACGGGCTTGCGTGCCCGGCCGTGGCACCGTCCCGGAGCGGTCCACGCGGCAACCATGACGATTTCGTCGGTGAGGAGACTTCCATGTTGATCGGTGTTCCGCTGGAAACCGCGGCGGGCGAAACGCGCGTGGCCGTCACTCCGGAGACGGCCAAGAAGCTCAAGGCCCAGGGCCACGTGCTGCGGGTCCAGTCGGGCGCGGGCGTGGCCGCCAGCGCCACCGACGAGGCCTACGTGGCCGCGGGGGCCGAGATCGTCGACCGCGCCGCCGCGCTCGGCGCCGAGCTCGTGCTCAAGGTGCGTGCGCCGCTGGCCGACGAACTCGGCCTGGTCAAGCCGGGCGCCGTGCTCGTGGGCATGCTCAACCCGTTCGACCGCGACGGCCTGCAGAAGCTGGCCGATGCGAAGCTCACGGCCTTCGCGCTCGAGGCCGCGCCGCGCACCACCCGCGCGCAAAGCATGGACGTGCTGTCGTCGCAGGCCAACATCGCCGGCTACAAGGCCGTGATGATCGCCGCCGACAAGTACCAGCGCCTGTTCCCGATGCTGATGACCGCGGCCGGCACGATCAAGGCCGCGCGCGTGGTCGTGCTGGGCGTGGGCGTGGCCGGCCTGCAGGCCATCGCCACCGCCAAGCGCCTGGGCGCCGTGATCGAGGCCACCGACGTGCGCCCCGCCGTCAAGGAGCAGGTGGAGTCGCTGGGCGCCAAGTTCATCGACGTGCCCACCGAGACGGCCGAGGAGAAGGAAGCGGCCGAGGGCGTCGGCGGGTATGCGAAGCCGATGCCGCAGGCCTGGCTGGATCGCCAGAAGGTGGAGGTGGCCAAGCGCGTCGCGCAGGCCGACGTCGTCATCACCACCGCGCTGATCCCTGGCCGCGCGGCGCCGGTGCTGGTCACCGAGGACATGGTGCGGTCGATGAAGCCGGGCTCGGTGATCGTCGACATCGCCGCCGGCCGCGGCGCCTCGGGCATCGACGGCAACTGCCCGCTGACCGAGGCCGGCCGCACGGTCGTCAAGCACGGCGTGACCATCGTCGGCGAGACCAACCTGCCGGCGCTGGTGGCGGCCGACTCGTCGTCGCTGTACGCGCGCAACGTGCTCGACTTCCTGAAGCTGGTCCTGACCAAGGAGGCCGCTTTCAAGCTCGACCTCGAGGACGACATCGTCGCGGCCTGCCTGGTGGCGCACGACGGCGAAGTCCGCAAGAAGTGATCCTCCCGCGTCGCGCGCATGCGCGACGCCCCCCGCGCATCCACAGCCTCGAGGAGTCCGCATGGACATCGTCTCCCCCACCATCCTCAACCTGATCATCTTCGTGCTGGCGATCTACGTCGGCTACCACGTGGTGTGGAACGTCACGCCGGCGCTGCACACGCCGCTGATGGCGGTGACCAACGCGATCTCGGCGATCGTGATCGTCGGCGCGATGCTGGCCGCGAGCCTCACCGAGGGGCCGTTCGCCAAGACCATGGGGGTGCTGGCCGTGGCGCTGGCCGCGGTCAACGTGTTCGGCGGCTTCCTGGTGACCCGGCGCATGCTCGAGATGTTCCGGAAGAAGGAACGGCCGGCCGCGCCGAAGGACGGGAAGCAATGATGGCGCTCCTGCCGGGCTCGCCGCCGTCCGCGCCGCCGCGCAGCGCGTTCTGGCGCGTGCTGCAGGTCATCGCCGGCGTGGCGCTGTTCCTCTACGCGCTGCGCCTGCTGGCGCCGATGCCGTTCGACCGCGTCGGCTTCGTGCTGATCGCCGCGCTGCTGGCGGCCGGGGCCATGGCGCTCACCGACTCGCTCGTCGGGCTGATCGCGGCGGTCTTCGAGAACATGCAAAAGGGTGGGAAGCAATGAGCTTGAACCTCGTCACGTTGTTGTATCTGGTCGCCAGCGTCTGCTTCATCCAGGCGCTCAAGGGCCTGTCGCATCCCACCACCTCGATCCGCGGCAACCTGTTCGGCATGTCGGGCATGGCGATCGCGGCCGTCACCACCGGCGCGCTGATCTGGAAGCTGGCCGGCTCGCCGCTGGGCCTCGGCTGGGTGCTGCTGGGGCTGGTCGCCGGCGGCGGCTACGGCGCCTGGCGCGCCAAGACGGTCGAGATGACCAAGATGCCCGAGCTGGTGGCGTTCTTCCACAGCATGATCGGCCTGGCCGCGGTGTTCATCGCGATCGCCGCGGTGGCCGAGCCGTCGGCGATGGAGCACGGGCTGGCCAAGGGCGAGCCCATTCCCACCGGCAACCGGCTGGAGCTGTTCCTGGGCGCGGCCATCGGCGCGATCACTTTCAGCGGCTCGGTGATCGCCTTCGGCAAGCTCTCGGGCACCTACAAGTTCCGCCTGTTCAAGGGCGCGCCGGTGCAGTTCGCCGGCCAGCACATGCTCAACCTCGTGCTGGGCCTGGCGATGCTGGGCTGCGGCATCGCCTTCGTCGCGACGGAAAGTCCGGTGGCGTTCGGCGCGATGCTGGCGCTGAGCTTCGTGCTGGGCGTGCTGATCATCATCCCGATCGGCGGCGCCGACATGCCGGTGGTCGTGTCGATGTTGAACAGCTACTCCGGCTGGGCCGCGGCGGGCATCGGCTTCTCGCTGAACAACGCGATGCTGATCATCGCCGGCTCGCTGGTGGGCAGCTCGGGCGCGATCCTGAGCTACATCATGTGCAAGGCGATGAACCGCTCGTTCTTCAGCGTGATCCTGGGCGGCTTCGGCGCCGAACCCGGCACCGCGGCGGCGGGCGCCACCGAGGCGCGGCCGGTCAAGAGCGGCAGCGCCGACGATGCCGCGTTCATCCTGGGCAACGCCGAGACCGTGATCATCGTGCCGGGCTACGGCCTGGCGGTGGCGCGCGCGCAGCACGCCGTCAAGGAACTGGCGGCCAAGCTCACCGCCAAGGGCATCAGCGTGAAGTACGCCATCCACCCGGTGGCCGGGCGCATGCCGGGCCACATGAACGTGCTGCTGGCCGAGGCCGAGGTGCCCTACGACCAGGTGTTCGAGATGGACGAGATCAACGGCGAGTTCGGCCAGGCCGACGTGGCCATCATCCTGGGCGCCAACGACGTCGTGAACCCGGCCGCGCTCACCAAGGGCTCGCCGATCTACGGCATGCCCATCCTGGAGGCCTACAAGGCCAAGACCGTCATCGTCAACAAGCGCTCGATGGCGGCCGGCTACGCCGGCCTCGACAACGAACTCTTCTACATGGACAAGACCATGATGGTCTTCGGCGACGCCAAGAAGGTCGTCGAGGACATGCTCAAGGCCGTCGAATAAGGCAGGCGGCCGCCGACCGATCCCGTGCAGCGCGGACCGTCCAGACCAAGAATTCCCCTTTCCCATACTCGCAAAAGACCCGCACGCCGGAGACAAGATTGATGGAACGAAACTGGTTGAAGCACTACCCCGCCGGGGTGCCGCCTCATGTGAACGCGAACGAATACGCGTCGCTGGTCGAACTGCTGGACAACAGCTTCGCGAAGTACGCCAGCCTGGCGGCCTACAAGTTCATGGGCCGGGACTACAGTTACCGCCTGGTCGACGAGATGTCGCGCGCGTTCGCGGCCTACACGCAGTCGCTGGGCCTGGTGCAGGGCGATCGCGTCGCCGTCATGATGCCCAACGTGCCGCAGTACCCGGTCGTCGTGGCCGGCCTGCTGCGCGCTGGCCTGGTGGTTGTCAACGTCAACCCCCTGTACACGCCGCGCGAGCTCGAGCACCAGTTGAAGGACGCGGGCGCCAAGGCCATCGTCATCATCGAGAACTTCGCCACCACGCTGCAGCACGTCCTCGCCGACGTGCCCACGAAGAAGGTGATCCTCGCGTCGATGGGCGACATGCTGGGCCTGGTCAAGGGCACGCTCGTCAACTACGTCGTGCGCAACGTCAAGAAGATGGTGCCCGCGTTCGACCTGCCCGGCGCCGTGCGCTTCAACGACGCGATCGCCCTCGGCCGGCGCGCGACCTTCAAGCCCGTCAAGGTGGGCGCGGAGGACATCGCGGTGCTGCAGTACACCGGCGGCACCACCGGCGTGAGCAAGGGCGCGGTGCTGCTGCATCGCAACCTCGTGGCCAACGTGCTGCAGTCCGACGCCTGGTACCAGCCCGCGCTGAGCAAGGTCAAGCCGGGGGTGCAGATCGTCACCATCTGCGCGCTGCCGCTGTATCACATCTTCGGCTTCAACACGAACATGATGCTGGGCCTGCGCATGGGCTCGTGCAACCTGCTGATCGCCAATCCGCGCGACATCCCGGCCATGTTCAAGGACCTGCAGCGCCAGCCCTTCCACAGCCTGCCGGCGGTCAACACGCTGTTCAGCGCGATGGCCAACCACCCCGATTTCGACACCGTGGACTGGTCCAGCCTCGTGATGTCGGTGGGCGGCGGGATGGCCGTGCAGCAGGCCACCGCACAGTTGTGGCTGCAGAAGACGGGCTGCCCGATCTGCGAGGGCTACGGCCTGTCCGAGACCTCGCCCGCGGCCACCTGCAACCCGGTCAACACCGCCGCCTACAGCGGCACGATCGGCATGCCCATGCCCGACACCGACGTCGTGCTGCTCGACGACGATGGTGCCGAGGTGGGCCCCGGCGAGCGCGGCGAGATCGCGATCCGCGGCCCGCAGGTGATGGCCGGCTACTGGCAGCGCCCGGACGAGACGGCCAAGGTGATGACCGCCGACGGCTTCTTCCGCACCGGCGACATCGGCGAGGTCGACGAGCGCGGCTACTTCAAGATCGTCGACCGCAAGAAGGACATGATCCTGGTCTCGGGCTTCAACGTGTACCCGAACGAGGTCGAGGACGTGGTCGCGCTGATCCCCGGCGTGCTGGAATGCGCGGCGGTCGGCGTGCCCGACGACAAGGCCGGCGAAGCCGTCAAGGTCGTCATCGTCAAGAAGGATCAGGCGCTCACCGAGGCCGACGTGCGCGCCTGGTGTGAAACAAATCTTACGGGTTACAAGCGACCGAAGATCGTTGAGTTCCGGACCGACCTGCCGAAAACCAATGTAGGGAAGATCCTGCGGCGCCAGCTGCGGGACGGCAAGTGATTGACCGCCGCCCGACCACCTGGGAACTTCGATGACGACCACGACCCATGCGGAGCCCTACGTCCGCACCGAAGCCGGCAAGGCCGAGATCCGCGCCCACGGCGTCAAGCTGACGCGGCCTGCGCGCAACCTGCTGATGGTGATCGACGCCTCGTGCACCGGCCAGGAATGGATCGCCAAGGTCAACGGCAGCACGCCCGCCGATCTCGACGTGCTGCTCGCGGCCAGGCTGATCGCCCCGCAGGCCGGCGCCGGCGCCAAGACCGTGCACCAGCGCGTGACCGTCGAGGTCGCCGTGCGCGACTGGACCTACGACGCGCTGTACACGCTGCTCACGCACGAGGCCAAGGAGCGCTTCGGGCTGATCAAGGGCTATCGCCTGATCCTCAAGATCGAGGGCTGCGCCGACCTGGCGGGCATCCAGGCCGTGGCGCTCGAGTTCGTCGAACACATCCGCAAGGCGCACGGCGAGGAATCGGCCGCGCGCTTTCGCAAGCAGCTTGGCGCAACGGACTGATCCGCTCCCGCCGCGCGCGCTGCGGCCGTGCGCCGCAGGGCCGGCCGCGCGGGGCCGCGCATGACGCGCCTGGCCATCGTCGGCGCGATGCACGAGGAGATTGCCGCGTTGCGGCCCTGCCTCGCCGACGTGCGCGTCGAACATCGCGCCGGCCGCGAATTCCACCTCGGCCGCCTCGACGGCCATGACGTGATCCTGGTGCGCTGTGGCATCGGCAAGGTGGCCGCGGCCACCACCACCGCCGTGCTGCTGGACGCGTTCGACGCCGGCGCGCTGCTGTTCACCGGCGTGGCCGGCGGACTGGGCGACGGCGTGCGCGTGGGCGACATCGTCGTCGCCACCACGCTGCTGCAGCACGACATGAACGCCGCGCCGCTGTTCCCGCGCTGGGAAGTGCCGTTGACCGGTCGCGCCCGCTTCGACGCCGACGCCGGCTGGACGGCCCGCCTCGTGCAGGCCAGCCGCGCGCTGGCCGCCGACGGCGCCCACGCGGCCGCAGCCGCCACCCACGCCGGCCTCGTCGTCAGCGGCGATCGCTTCGTCGCCACCCGCGCCGAGAGCGAGCGCCTGCGAGCGGACCTGCCCGACGCGCTGGCCGTCGAGATGGAAGGCGCCGCGGTGGCCCAGGTCTGCCACGACTTCGCGCGCCCCTTCGGCGTGGTGCGCACCGTCTCCGACCGGGCCGACGACGCGGCGCACGGCGACTTCCAGCGCTTCGTGCGCGACGTCGCGGCGCCCTATTCGCGCGACATCGTGCGCGCCGTCCTCGCGCTCGGCTGACGGCTGCCGCGACCGGCGCTCGCCGCATGCGGCACACTGGCGGCCTTGCCGTGTTCCGCCGTCCCCATGTCGCTGCGCCTGTTCGTCGATGCCCCGCTGTCCGCCGACCTCGAATTCGGGTTGCCGGAGGATGCCGCACGCCATGTGCAGGTGCGCCGGCTGCAGCCGGGCGACGACCTGCGGCTGTTCGACGGCGCGGGCGGCGAATGGCGGGCGCGCGTGACCCGCATGGGCAAGCGCGACGTCGACGTGCGGGTGGAGGCGCACGAGGCCGTCGCGCGCGAGTTGCCGTTCGACCTGGAGATCGCGCTGGGCATGCCCACCAACGAGCGCATGGACGCGCTGGTCGAGAAGGCCACCGAACTGGGCGTCGCCGCGATCCAGCCCCTGCAGACCGAGCGCTCGGTGCTGCGGCTGGATGGCGAGCGCGCCGCCCGGCGCGTCGCCCACTGGCAGGCGGTGGCCGTGGGCGCCAGCGAGCAGAGCGGGCGCACGCGCGTGCCCGTCGTGGCGCCGGTGACCGGCATCGGGGCGTGGCTCGCGGCGCAGCCGCCGGATGCCGCGCCGGGGGGACGCTTCGTCATGAGCACCGGCAGCGCGCCGGCGTTGGCCGACGTCGTGGCCTGCGCGCCGCACGGGCGCTGGCTGGCGCTCAGCGGGCCCGAGGGCGGGCTGACGCCCGACGAGGAAGCCGCGGCCGTCGCGCGCGGCTTCACCCGCATCAGCCTCGGCAGCCTGATCCTGCGCGCCGACACGGCGCCGCTGGCCTGGCTCGCGCAGATGGCGGTGCTGCTGCGCGACGCCTGACACGCCGGCGGCGCCGCGCGCGGGCGCCGTCCGCTCAACGTCCTTGTTCGACGTCGTGGATCGCGCGCTTCGTGGCTTCCAGCGCGAGGTCGAGTTGCTCGACGATGCGGTTGCGCAGGTTGCGCGTCTCGGGGTTGTCTCCCGCAGTGGCGTCAGCTGCCCTCGGGCGTCGCGGCCTGCGCGCCGGTGCGCGCCGAGCCGCTGACCATGTCGAAGCGGAACAGCCGGCATTCGATCGGCCCGTTCCACATCGGCACCCGCCGGCTCTCCTTCAGGCGCATCGCGGTGGGCAGCTTCATGTCCGGGCTCAGCACCCAGGCCGTCCAGCCGCTGTAGTGGCGCTTCCAGTGGGTGGCCAGCTGCGCGAAGAACTCGTTGGCGCCGCCGCCGTCGACGACGGCCGATTCGCGGCCGCCGCTGGACTGCGGCGCATCGCGCGCGCCGCGGCGCGCGGCGTCGGGGTTCTCGCGCTCGAACGCGTCGGCGCCCGGTCCGCGCGCGCGCTCGGGTGCGCGCGGGGCCGCGAACGTGCGCGGCGCGCGCGGGGCCTCCGCGGCGCTGCTGCCGCGGCCCTTGGCGGCGATGCGCTCGCCGTAGGGCGGATTCATCACGATGGTGCCGTGGTCGGCCGGCGCCGGGCGCTGCAGCGCGTCGGCCGTCTTGAACTCGATCGCGTGGGCGACGCCGGCGCGCTCGGCGTTGCGGGTGGCGAAGTCGGTCATGCGGAACGACACGTCGCCGGCCCAGATCGGCACCGCGGGACGCACGATCGCCTCGCGCGCCTCGACCTGCATGCGGCCCCAATCCGTCGCGTGCTCGAGGAACGGGCGCAGGCGCTCGAACGCGAAGCGGCGCGTCAGGCCCGGCGCCACGTTGCAGGCGATCTGCGCGGCCTCGATGGCGATCGTGCCGGCGCCGCAGCACGGGTCGAGCAGGCCGCCGTCGGACTCGCGGCCATGCCAGCCGGCCGCGTAGAGCATCGTCGAGGCCAGCGTCTCCTTCAGCGGGGCCTCGCCCTGCTGCTCGCGCCAGCCGCGCTTGAACAAGGCCTCGCCGGACAGGTCGATGGCCAGCCACGCGTGCGTCGGGTCGACGTGCAGGCTGATGGCCAGGTCGGGGAAGCGCGTGTCCACGCTGGGCCGCGCGCCGGCCATCTCGCGCATCACGTCGCAGACGGCGTCCTTGATGCGCAGCGCGGCGAAGTTCAGGCTCTGCAGCGGCGAGCGCTGCGCGGTGACGTCGACGCGGATCGTCTCGTCGGGCGTGATCCACTCCGACCAGTTGATGCGGCGGCCCAGGTCGTACAGGTCGTGCTCGTCGCGGTAGTCGCCGTCCACCATGGGCCACAGCACGCGCTGGGCGATGCGGCTGCGCAGGTTCAGGCGCATCGCGTTCTCGACGCTCTCGTCGACCATCACGCCGCCGCGGCCGGCCACGACGCCCTGGTTCGCCCCGACGATGCGGATGCATTCCTCGGCGAGCAGTTCCTCGCTGCCGTTGGCGCACGTGACGAAGAGGAAGTCTGGCTTGGTGTTCATGGCGGGTGCACCCTTTGGCAATTCAAGACGACCTGGCTCGCTGCCGCTCGCCGCCCCCGAGGGGCTCAGGCCGCCGTGCTCCGGAGCGGCCGCGCGCGTGGCGGCCGGGAGCGTCGTGGCAGGGACGGGAAGACTTGATGGAACTGGCTCGTGGCTAGACCGTGCGCCGCAGGTTGGCCGGCGCGATCTTCAGGGCTTCACGATACTTGGCCACCGTGCGGCGCGCCACCTGGATGCCCTGGCCCTCGAGCAGCTCGGCGAGCTGGCTGTCGGACAGCGGCTTGGCCGGGCTCTCGGCGGCCACCAGCTGCTTGATCAGCGCGCGCACCGCGGTCGACGAGGCATTGCCGCCGGCGTCGGTGTTGAGCGACGAGCCGAAGAAATACTTCAGCTCGTAGGTGCCGAACGGCGTGGACATGTACTTGGCGGTGGTCACGCGCGAGATGGTGGACTCGTGCAGCCCGAGCTCGTCGGCGATCTCGCGCAGCACGAGCGGCTTCATCGCGATGGCGCCGTGGCTGAAGAAGTTCTTCTGGCGCTCGATGATGGCCTGCGACACGCGCAGGATGGTGTCGAAGCGCTGCTGGATGTTGCGGATGAACCAGCGCGCCTCCTGCAGCCGTGCCGTCAGCGCGCTGCCGCTGGAGCGCTGCGACTTGATCGCCTGCGCGTACAGGTCGTTGACGCGCAGCTTGGGCATCACGTCCGGGTTGAGCACGGCGCGCCACTGGCGGGCCACCTTCATCACGATGACGTCGGGGATGATGATCTGCTCTTCGGCGCGCGCGAAGGGGCGCCCCGGCTTGGGCTCCAGCGTGACGATCAGGCCCTGCGCGGCGCGCACGGTGGCCTCGTCCATCTCGATGAGCTGGGCGATCTTGCGGAAGTCGCGCCGCGCCAGCAGCGCCAGGTGGTCGGTGCAGATCTTGAGCGCGGCCAGCAGCGTGACCGCGGTGGATTTCGCCGGCGGCTTCTGGCGCAGTTGCAGGCACAGGCACTCGCCGAGCGAACGCGCGCCCACGCCGGTGGGTTCCATGCTCTGCAGGAAGTTCAGGCCGCATTGCAGGCGCGAGACCAGGTCCTCGCGCTCGTCCTCGCCCTCGATGCCCAGCACCTCGGCCAGGCGCTCGGCGATCTCCTCGAGCGGGTCGGCCAGGTAGCCGTCCTCGTTGAGCGACTCGATCAGCACGTGCACCGCCGCCGCGTCCTCGTCGGACAGGCGCAGGCTGCTCAGCTGGCTGCGCAGGTGGTCTTCCAGGCTGATGCCGGCGCCGGCGCGGCTCTGGCGCTCGAAGTCGTCGTCGTTGTCGCCCGACTGGCCGCTGCCGGAACTGGGCAGCTCGCGGATGCCGTCGAAGTCGTCGCGCTCGGTGCCGTTTTCCCAGTCGTCGCGTTCGGTGGTGCCGAACTCGGCGGCGTCCACGCCCGCGGGCTCGTCCACCGTGTCGTTGCCGGTGCGGCCGTCGGCGTCGGTGTCGGTCGCCGTCTTGGCGCTGTCGGTGGCGCTGGCCGAGGTGCTCGCGTTCAGGCCCTCGAACTGTGCCTCGGGCAGGATGGTTTCTTCCTCCGGCTCGAGGAACGGGTTCTGCTCCATCATCTGCTCGATCTCCTGGTGCAATTCCAGGGTCGAGAGCTGCAGCAGCCGGATGGACTGCTGCAACTGCGGCGTGAGCGCGAGGTGTTGCGACAGGCGGACCTGCAGCGAGGCTTTCATCAGGCTCGGCCTCTACATTCTGAAGTGTTCGCCGAGATAGACACGACGGACGTCGGGGTTCTCGACGATCTCGGCCGGCGTGCCTTCGGCCAGCACCCGGCCTTCGCTGATGATGTAGGCGCGGTCGCAGATGCCCAGCGTCTCGCGGACGTTGTGGTCGGTGATCAGCACGCCGATGCCGCGCGCCTTCAGGAAGCCGATGATGCGCTGGATCTCGATGACCGCGATCGGGTCGACGCCGGCGAACGGCTCGTCGAGCAGGATGAAGCGCGGCTGCGTGGCGAGCGCGCGGGCGATCTCGACGCGTCGGCGTTCGCCGCCCGACAGCGCCGGCGCCGGCGATTCGCGCAGGTGCGTCAGGCTGAGATCGGCCAGCAGGCCGTCCAGGCGCTTGTCGATCTCGGCCGTCTTCAGGGGCTTGCCGGCCTCGTCGTACTGCAACTCCAGCACGGCGCGGATGTTCTCGTCCACGGTGAGCTTGCGGAAGATCGATGCTTCCTGCGGCAGGTAGCTCAGGCCCAGGCGCGAGCGCTGGTGGATCGGCTTGGCCGAGATCGGCTGGCCGTCGATGCGGATATCGCCGGCGTCGGCGCGCACCAGGCCGACGACCATGTAGAACGTCGTCGTCTTGCCGGCGCCGTTGGGGCCCAGCAGACCCACCACCTCGCCGGCGTTGACGGCCAGGTGCACTTCCTTGACGACCACGCGCGCGCCGTAGGACTTGCGCAGGCCCGTGGCCTCGAGCCGGCTGCGCGAGCCGTCGGCGAGCGCCGCGCCGAGCGCCGGGCTGGCGTTGACTGGCGGTGCCGCCACGGGCGTGGCCGACGGCGACACCGCGGTGCCAGGCTTGACCTGCGCCGTGTCCGGAAGCGGGGCGCTCATCTCGCGGGCCCCGATGCCGGGGTCGGCAGTTCCAGCGGCTTGGGCGCCGGCGCCGAGCCGGGCGACTTGGGCGTGAAGACGACCGTGGTGCGTCCGCCGGTGGACGGCGTGCCGGGATCGCCGGAGCCCAGCTTGATCGTGTCGGTGGCGGTGTCGTAGGTGATCAGCGCAGCGTTGGCCTGGTCGGTGACCACCGTGCCCTTGAGCATGCGCAAGTGCGCCGCGCCGACGAAGCGCACGCGGTTGGCGGCGCTGTCGTACTCGATGCGCTGGGCGTCGCCTTCGCTGTACTCGTCCTCGCCATCGCGCTTCTGGCGGAACGTGGCCGGGTGGGTGGCCGAGCCGAACGCGAATCCCAGGCGCTGGCCGTCCGGGTCCTCGCTCACTTCGACGCGGTCGGCGTGGATCTCGAGCGTGCCCTGCGTGATGACCACGTTGCCGACGAAGACGGCGCTGTGCTTCTTCAGGTCGACCACGTCCGGGTTCTCGCCGGCGCTGGTCACGCTCATCGGCTTGCTGCGGTCGGCGCGCTCGGCGTGCGCGGCCGGGCCCGCCGCCGCCAGGGCGGCCAGCAGGGCGAGGGCGCCGCAACGGCCGGCCACGCCCGTGCGCCGGGGCGCGACGGCACGGGGGACTCGGGACAGGTGGAGGGAGGTGAGCGGGCGCATATGGATCGGCACGGAAATTGCAGACCATTCTAGCCCGCGTGCAACGCCGCTGCGCGTCGTGTAGGCCTTTAACGTGCCGGGCTGCACGCCTGTCGGCCGCAGCCAACGCTGTGCCGGGCCAGCCTTCTCGAGTGCGCGAGCAGCTTTCGCGGGCGGCGAATCAGGCGCCGCGGCGGATGCGCTGGACCAACCAGTCGGTGGTCGCCAGCACGCTGTCCGGGCCGGCGCTGGGCTGGGCCACGGCGACGAACCGGCCGCCGATGGCCATCTCGGGCATGCGCTCGATGCCGTAGTCGTCCTCGAGGCGCCTGGCCGCGCTGCATTTCGTCTGCACGCCGAAGCTGTTCCAGGCGTTCTGCACCTTCGTGGCGTCCAGGCCGTTGTCCTGCGCGAAGGCGACCATGTCGCCGAGGCTGTCGATCGGCTTCTTCTGCACGTGGAAGCGCGTGAACGTCTTGACGTGCATCTGCTCGACCAGGCCCAGCGCTTCCCAGGTGTAGAAGATGCGCTGGTGGATTTCCTTGCGGGCGTCGAAGCCGACCGGCACGCGGCTGAAATGCACGTCGGCCGGCAGCCGCAGGACCCACGGCTCGAGCGCGGGCTCGAAGGCGAAGCAGTGCGGGCACGCGTACCAGAAGAACTCGATGACCTCGATCTTGCCGTTGGCGGGCACTGCGATCGGCCGCGCGAGCGCCTCGTAGTCGCGGCCCTCCAGCGGGGTGGCGCCTTGGGCGCGTGCGCGTCCGGGCAGGCCGCTGCCGGCCAACGCCAGCGCGCCGGCGAGACTGGCCGCGCTCAACGCGAAGCGGCGACGGTGCAGCGTGGTCATCGCGGGATCTCCGTGCGGCGTGGCCGGACTCAGGCCGTCTTGCGCAATTGCGCGACCAGCGTGTCGACGGTGGCCAGGCATTCCTTCATGCCGCCCATCGACGGCGAGGTCGTGTAGCGGCCGTGGATGCCCAGCATCGGCACGCCGTCCACGCCGTAGTCGTCGGACAGCTGCTTGGCCTGGGCCAGCTTGGTGCGCACGCTGAAGCTCTCCCACGCCTGCTTGACCTTGGGGACGTCCAGGCCGTTCTCCTGCGCGAACGCCAGCATGTCGTCTTCCTTGTTGATCGGCTTGTGCTGCAGGTGGAAGCGATTGAACGTCTTCGTGTGCATCTGCTCGACCAGGCCCAGCGCCTCCCACGTGTAGTAGACCTGCTGGTGGATCTCCTTGAGGGCGTCGAACTGCACCGGCACGCGGCGGAAGTGCACGTCGGCCGGCAGCTTGGCGATCCAGGGCTCGATGGTCGGCTCGAAGGCGAAGCAATGCGGGCAGCCGTACCAGAAGAACTCGATGACCTCGACCTTGCCGGTGCGGGGCAGGTTGATCGGCGTCTTCAGCCGGGTGTAGTCCGTCCCGTCGACCGGGGCCGCGGGCGACGCCAGCGCCGCGCCGGGCAGGCCCAGGCCGGACAGCGCCGCCATGCCGGCCACGCCAGCCAGTTGCAGGGAAAACTCGCGCCGGTTCATGAAGATCCTTTCAGTGGGGGGTGGGGCCGGGATGCCTGTAGAGCGGTCGGCCGGCCACAAAGTTCATTGTTTCGAGCGTTCGACGCGCACCAGCGATGCGTCGGGATCGATGGCCTTCGCGCGCTCGGTCTGCGCTTCGGCCTCGTCCTTCCTGTCAAACGGCCCAAGTCGCACGCGGTGGACAGTGCGGCCATTCTGTTCGCGTTCGGACACCGTGGCGCGCAGCCCCGCCAGGGCCAGCCTGGCGCGCTGCTGCTCGGCATCTTCCGGCTTGGAGTAGGCGCCCACTTGTACGAAATAGATGAACGGATCGAGCGCGGCGGTCGCCACGCTGTCGCCCGGCTGGCCGTTGAGGATGGCGGCGGCGTCGCGCGTGCTGCGCGGCGTGTCGGCATGCGCGCCGGGCGTGCTGGCCGCCGACAGCGGGACGACCTTGCCGTTGTCGGCCGGCGTCGGCAGCACCGGCGCCGCGACCCTCGGCACCACCGCCGTGTCGGAGGCGGGGGCGGACGGCGCCGGCGCCACCGAGCGCACCGGCGCCTTGCCGGCCAGCGCCGCGTTCGGATCCCAGCTCTTGTTGCGTTCCGTCTCGGCCGCGTCCTGCTCGGGCGTGCGCTGCTGGCCCTTGTTCATCAGCGGCACCGGGGTCTTGGTGACGTACAGCGCCACCGCGAGCGCCACGGCCAGGCCCAGCAGCAGGCCGACGATCAGGCCCAGGGCGAAGCCGCCCCGTTGGTTCTTCAAGGAAGGTTTCACGACGGGGTTCCGGGTTCAGGAATCGGCAGGAATCGGGGCGGCGGCGACGGGCTCGTCGCGATTCATGGCCTGCGGGGCGCTGACGCCGAGGATGGCCAGCGCGTTGCGCAGCACCTGGGCCGACGCCTTGAGCAGGGCCAGGCGGGCCAGCGCGAGCGCGGGATCGTCGACCAGGAAGCGCTCGGCGGCGTAGTAGGAATGGAAGCTCGCCGCCACGCCGCGGGCGTAGTAGGCGATGTCGTGTGGCGCGAGGTCGCGCGCGGCGGCGGCCAGCACCTCGGGGAACTCGGCCAGCTTGAGCATCAACGCGGCCTCCGACGGCGCGACGAGCAGCGCCAGGTCGGCGCCGTCCACCCGGGCCAGGTCGCCGCCCTTGTCGGCGAACTGGCGCAGCACGGAGCAGATGCGCGCATGGGCGTACTGCACGTAGAACACCGGGTTCTCGTCGTTCTGCTTGAGCGCCAGGTCGATGTCGAACACGAACTCCGAGTCGGCCTTGCGGCTGACCAGGAAGAAGCGCACGGCGTCGCGGCTGGTCCAGTCGATCAGGTCGCGCAGGGTGACGTAGCTGCCGGCGCGCTTGGAGATCTTGACCTCCTCGCCGCCGCGCATCACCGTGATCATCTTGTGCAGCAGGTAGTCGGGCCAGCCCTGCGGCACGCCTTCGCCCACCGCCTGCAGGCCGGCGCGCACGCGGGCGACGGTGCCGTGGTGGTCGCTGCCCTGCACGTTGATGGCCTTCTTGAAGCCGCGCTCCCACTTGTCGAGGTGGTAGGCGACGTCGGGCACGAAGTAGGTGTACGTGCCGTCGGACTTGCGCATGACGCGGTCCTTGTCGTCGCCGTACTCGGTGGTGCGCAACCACAGTGCGTTGTCGAGCTCGTAGGTCTTGCCCGAGGCGACCAGCTTGGCCACGGTGGCGTCCACGAGGTGGTTCGTGTACAGGCTGGTCTCGAGGAAGTAGTGGTCGAAGTGCACGCCGAAGGCCTGCAGGTCGAGATCCTGCTCGTGGCGCAGGTAGGCGACCGCGAACTGGCGGATGCTGTCCAGGTCGTCGGGGTCGCCCGAGGCCGTGAACTCGCGGTCGTCGGCCTTGACCGTCTTCTTCGCCAGGAAGTCGGCGGCGATGTCGGCGATGTACTCGCCGTTGTAGAACTTCTTGCTGTCCGGGTTGGCCGGATCGGTGGGCCAGCAGGCGTCGCCCGGCTTGAAGCCCTTGATGCGCAGCTGCGTGCTGTTGGCCAGCGTGCCGATCTGGACGCCGGCGTCGTTGTAGTAGAACTCGCGCTGCACCGTCCAGCCCTGGCTGGCGAGCAGGTTGCACACGGTGCTGCCGAGCGCGGCCTGGCTGGCGTGGCCGACGTGCAGCGGCCCGGTCGGGTTGGCCGAGACGAACTCGACGATCACCTTGTCGCCGTTGGCGGGCCGGATGCCGAAGCGCTCGCCGCCGGCCAGCACCTCGGCCACGACGGCCTGCTTGGCGGCCGGCGCCAGGCGCAGGTTGATGAAGCCGGGGCCGGCGATCTCGAGCGAGGACACCCAGCGCTGCACGGCCGGCTGGGCGTTCAGCGCGGCGACCAGTTGCTCGGCGACGGCGCGCGGCGCCAGGCGCAGCGGCTTGGCGAGTTGCATCGCCACGGTGATGGCCAGGTCGCCATGGGCGGCCTGCTTGGGGGATTCGAACGCGGGCGTGAGCGCGACGTCCGGCGCGACCAGGGCGACTGCCGCCGCCAAGGCCTGCGCCAGCTCGGATTTGGCTTGGATCATCCAGGGATTCTACGGTTCGCGGCCGGGCCGGGCAGGCCGACAGTCGGGCTGTAGCGACCGAACAGCCCGACAAAGCCGCCATTACTCACCCGATCGGTCGAGGCGGCCAGCCATCACCATCGACCCTGACACATGGCGCCCGGCCGGGCACTGGCGTCCCTGACAACAAAACCCTCCTGATGAGCGACCCCGCCTTCAACGCCGCGCAGACCGAGCCCGACCTGGTGCACGGGGACATGCCGTCGACCATCGGCAAGTACACGATCCTGGGCCGGCTGGGCGACGGTGCCACCAGCGAGGTCTTCCGCGCCCACGACGACGCCAACAACCGCGACGTCGCGATCAAGCGGCTGCGCCTGTCGTCCGAGACCGCCGCCATCGACGCTCACTTCTGGTCGCGCTTCTTCGCCGCCGAGGCCGCCCTGGTCGGCCGGCTCAACCACCCGAACGTGGTGCAGCTCTACGAGGCGTTCAGCGACGCGCAGGTGCCCTACCTGGTGATGGAATGCGTGCCCGGCGTGACGCTGCGCGAGTTCTGCCGGCCCGACAAGCTGCTGCCGCTGGAGCAAGTGGTGGAGATCGGCTTCAAGTGCGCGATGGCGCTGGGCTACGTCTACCGCCAGGGCCTGATCCACCGCGACGTCAAGCCCGCCAACATCCTGGCCGTGGTGCAGGACGGCGAGGTGGTGGACGTCAAGCTGAGCGACTTCGGCAGCGTGCTCAACACCAATTCCGACCGTACCCAGATCCACCGCGTGGGCTCGCTCGCCTACATGTCACCCGAGCAGATCGAGGGCAATACACTGGACTGCCGCACCGACATCTACGCGCTGGCCGCCGTGCTGTACCACCTGATCTCGGGCCGGCCGCCGTTCGACGCGCAGACCCAGGTCGCGCTGATGAACCAGATCTTCCACAACGACCCGCCGCCGCTGACCAGCCTGCGCGAGGGCGTCACGCCCGCGCTGGAGGGGGTGATCCTGGGCGCGCTGGCCAAGGGCCAGGACGCCCGGCCGCAGGACTGGGAGACCTTCGCCCAGGCGCTGTCGGGCCTGATCGTCAACCACCAGGTGCCGCGCGGCCGGCTGCAGAAGGTGCTCGACTCGGAGCGCTTCAACCTGCTGCGCTCGCTCGACTTCTTCTCCGACTTCGACGACGTCGAGCTGTGGGAGGTGGTGCACCGCGCGAAGTGGCAGCGCCTGCACTACGGCCACCGCGTCTACCGGCGCGGCCAGGAGGGCAACACCTTCCACATCATCGCCCAGGGCGAGGTGGAGGTGTTTCGCGACGGCCAGCGCGTGGCGCGACTGGGCGCGGGCACCTCGGTGGGCGAGATGGCCTACCTGGCGCCGAGCCCCGACCTGCGCCGCCACAGCGCCGACATCATCGTGTCCGAGCCGTGCACCACGATCTCGTTCACGCCCGAGACGCTGACGCAGCTCAGCGCCGAATCGCGCATGCGCTTCGACAAGGCGTTCATCCAGGTGCTGGTGCGCCGGTTGCACGCCGCGCACGAGACGCTGGCCCATCCGCGCCGCGTGCTGTGATCCCGATCGACGGCGGCCGCGCGGCCGCGACGAACTGACGATTGGTCACGATCCCGTCGGATCGCAGCCACAGGCGGATCAACGTGTCATGATCCTTGTGGTTGACGGGACAACTTCTGCTTGTGGTGGCGTGCGGCCTTTGCTTCAATCGTGGCGTGCCGCGATCAGGGAGGGTCCTGGGCGGTGCATCCGGCCCATCCGCCCAAGCCGACGACTGATTCGTCACGACAAGGACACCCCATGAAGCATCTCATCACCGCCCTCGCCCTGACCCTCGCCGCCGCCGGCGTCTTCGCGGCCGACGCCGCCGCCAGCAAGCCGCTGACGGCGCAGCAGCAGAAGATGGCCGACTGCTCGGCCGCCAACAAGGGCAAGAAGGGCGACGAGTACAAGGCGGCGCAGAAGGCCTGCCTGTCCGGCACCCCGGCCCCGGCCGCCGCCCCGTCGGCCCCGCTGACGCAGAAGGAAAAGATGGCCGCCTGCTCCAAGCAGAACAAGGGCAAGAAGGGCGACGACTACAAGGCGGCGCAGAAGGCCTGCCTGTCGGCCTGACCGACCCTGGCTCTTCGGGCCTCCCGCCGCGCGGGACGCCTGCCTGCAGACCCGGCCGCGCGCCGGGTTTGTCGTTCCTGGAGGCCGCCGATCCGGCCGCGCGGCGCGCACGGCGCGATTTCGGCCTCCGTTGCCGCGCGCCGCTGCTTATGCGCCCGATCCGCGCCGCCCGGACTTCCCGAATGGCCCGAGCATGACCTTGCGCGCACCACCGAGCTTGTGGCCCGGCTGCGCGTTCAACGTCCACTCACCGTCATTCGAGGAAATCCATGAAGCAATCGATCGTCGTCCTGTCGCTCGCCCTCGCCGCGGGCACCGCCTGCGCGCGTGCCGCGCATGCGCCCGCGGCCGCGGCCTCCGACCCCTCCACCGTGGCCGCCGCCACCGCCGGCAGCGCCCAGCCCGGCACGCCGCAGCGCTCGAAGATGAAGGCCTGCAACGTCGACGCCAAGGCCAAGGACCTGCACGGTCCCGACCGGCGCGCGTTCATGAAGCAGTGCCTGTCGGGCAAGGCGCGGCCGGCCGCCACGTCCTGAAGCGCGGGGCCGCGTCATGCGCGCACGCTTCGCGTTTCCGATGCAGAGCACGGGTCGGGTCAACGCCGCGGCGCCCGAGTCGACGCTCCGGGTGCCGGAGCCGGGCGCGACGGGCGCGTCAGGACGCAGTGGCCGCCGCGTCCTGGCGGTTCCAGTAGCGCGGGTCGCCGTAGGTGTGCTTGAGGAAGTCGATCCACAGGCGCACGCGCAGCGCCAGGTGGCGCGCGTGCGGAAACACCGCGAAGATGCCGTTGGGCGGCGCCGCGAACTCGTCCAGCACGCTGACCAGCCGCCCTGAGGCGAGGTCAGCGCGCACTTCCCAGGCGCTGCGCCAGGCGATGCCCAGGCCCGCCAGGCACCAGTCGTGCAGCACCTGGCCGTCGGTGCAGTCCAGGCGGCCGTTCAGGCGCACGTGGGTCGGCTCGCCGGCGATGGTGAAGGCCCAGCCGCGCGGCTGGCTGGCCTCGGAGCTGAGGGTCAGGCAGGCGTGGCGGGCGAGGTCGGCGGGCGTGGCCGGGGTGCCGGCGCGCTTCAGGTAGGCCGCCGAGGCCACGCACAGGCGGCGGTTGTCGGCAAGGCGAACGCCCACCAGGCTGGAGTCCTGCAGGTCGCCCACGCGCACCGCGCAGTCCACGCCCTCGTTGACGATGTCCACGACGCGGTCGGCCAGGTTCAGCGACAGGCTGACGTCCGGGTGCTCGGCCAGGAACAGCGGCACCAGCGGCGCGACGTGGCGCCGGCCGAAGCCGGCCGGCGCGGTGATGCGCAGGTGGCCGCTCGCCTTGACGCCGCCGGCCGACACGCTGGCCTCGGCGCTGGCGAAGTCCAGCAGCAGGCGCTGGCAGTCCTCCAGGAAGGCGCTGCCCTCGTGCGTGAGCGAGACGCGCCGGGTCGTGCGCGCCAGCAGCTTGACGCCCAGGCGCGCCTCCAGGCCGTCAAGGCGGCGGCTGATCACCGCCGGCGCGACGCCCTCTGCCTGCGCCGCCGCGGTCAGGCTGCCGCGCTGGGCCACCGCCACGAAGGATTCCATCTGCTTGAGCTTGTCCATGGCGGCGATCGCGTCAGTTTTGCAAAAAAGTCATCAATCAATCGCAGATTATGGTGGGAATGGCTATCCAGGGATGGAATAGATTTCGAACATGGACTCCACCGCCGCCGCCACCACCGACCTGCCCGCTGCCCCCAAGGCGGTGCTGTTCGACGTCTACGGCACGCTGCTGGACGTCTACAGCGTCGGCCTGCGCGCCGAGCAGATGTTCCCGGGCGCGGGCGACCGGCTCGCGCGCGCCTGGCGCGACCGCCAGGTCGAGTATTCGCGCCTGGTGTCGATGAGCGGCCGCTACCGGCCGTTCTGGCAGCTGACGCGCGACGCGTTGCGGGTGTCCGCGGCGGCGCTGGGGCTGACGCTCGAGAGCGCCGGCGAGGACAGCCTGATGAACGAATACCGCCACCTGTCGGCCTTCCCCGAGAACCGCGCGGTGCTGCAGGCGCTGGCCGAGCGCGGGATCCGCGCCGGCGTGCTGTCCAACGGCGACCCCGACATGCTGGCGGTGGCGATCCGCAGCGCCGGCCTGACCGAACTCGTCGACCCCGTCCTCAGCGTGCACGCCACGCGCCGCTACAAGACCGACCCGGCTGCCTACGCGCTGGGCCCGGCGGCGCTGGGCCTGCCGGTGGCCGAGATCCTGTTCGTGTCGTCCAACTGCTGGGACGCCATCGGCGCGGCCTGGCACGGCTACACCACGTTGTGGGTCAACCGCGCCGGCGCGCCGATGGAGCAGCTGGGCATCGCACCGACCCGCGTCGGGCACTCGTTGCGCGACGTCCTCGAATTCTTCTGAGCGTGCGTCGGCCCGGGTTACCCACCCGCCGACGACTCCGGCCGCACGATGGCCGCCACGCCTGCTTCCCCCTTCGACATCCTTCCAATCCGACCTTCAGGAGTTCACCCATGAGCCTCAAGCTGCCGCAAGGCATGACCATCAGCGGCGCCATCCAGCCCGGCTTCGACGCCATCCTCACCCCCGAGGCGCTCGCCTTCGTGGCCGACCTGCACCGCACGTTCGAAGGCCGCCGCCAGGAACTGCTGGCCGCCCGCGTCGAACGCACCGCCCGCCTGGACGCCGGCGAGCGCCCCGACTTCCTCGAGTCGACGCGCCACATCCGCGAAGGCGACTGGAAGGTGGCCCCGCTGCCGGCCGCGCTGGCGTGCCGCCGCGTGGAGATCACCGGCCCGGTCGAGGCCAAGATGGTCATCAACGCCTTCAACTCGGGCGCCGACAGCTACATGACCGACTTCGAGGACAGCAACGCCCCGAAGTGGGAGAACCAGATCCAGGGCCAGGTCAACCTCGCCGCCGCGATCCGCCGCACGCTCACGCTGGAGCAGAACGGCAAGCGCTACAAGCTCAACGACCGCATCGCCACGCTGCAGGTGCGCCCGCGCGGCTGGCACCTGGACGAGAAGCACGTGCTCGTGGACGGCCAGCGCGTGTCCGGCGGCATCTTCGACTTCGGCCTGTTCCTGTTCCACAACGCGAAGGAGCAGATCGCGCGCGGCGCCGGCCCGTTCTTCTACCTGCCCAAGATGGAGAGCCATCTCGAGGCGCGCCTGTGGAACGACGTCTTCGTGCGCGCGCAGGACAAGCTGGGCCTGCCTCAGGGCACCATCAAGGCCACCGTGCTGATCGAGACCATCCTGGCTGCGTTCGAGATGGACGAGATCCTGTACGAGCTGCGCGAGCACAGCGCCGGCCTGAACGCCGGCCGCTGGGACTACATCTTCAGCTGCATCAAGAAGTTCAAGCTCGACACCGACTTCTGCCTGGCCGAGCGCTCCAAGGTCACGATGACCTCGCCGTTCATGCGCGCCTACGCACTGCTGCTGCTCAAGACCTGCCACAAGCGCGGCGCGCCCGCCATCGGCGGCATGAGCGCGCTGATCCCGATCAAGAACGATCCGGAGAAGAACGCCATCGCCATGCAGGGCATCATCAACGACAAGCGGCGTGACGCCACCGACGGCTACGACGGCGGCTGGGTGGCCCACCCGGGCCTGGTCGAAGCCTCGATGAAGGAGTTCCTCGCGGTGCTGGGCGACAGGCCCAACCAGTGGGACAAGCAGCGTCCGGACGTCGCCGTCACCACGGCGCAGCTGCTGGACTTCCAGCCCGAGACGCCGATCACCGAGACCGGCCTGCGCTACAACATCAACGTCGGCATCCACTACCTGGGCGCCTGGCTGGCCGGCAACGGCTGCGTGCCCATCCACAACCTGATGGAGGACGCGGCCACCGCCGAGATCAGCCGCTCGCAGGTGTGGCAATGGATCCGCAGCCCCAAGGGCGTGCTCGACGACGGCCGCAAGGTGACCGCCGCGATGGTGCGTCCGCTGGTGGCCGAGGAACTCGCGAAGATCAAGGCGACGGCGGCCGTCGGCGAATTCGACCGCGCCGCGCAGATCTTCGAGAAGATGAGCACCGACGAGGCGTTCGCCGAGTTCCTCACGCTGCCGCTGTACGAGGAATCGACGTTCTGAGCGTCGTCTCCGTCAACGGAAAAGCCGCCCGCGGGCGGCTTTCTTCATGCGCGGGCCGGAGCCTCAGGCCGCCCAGACGATCTTGCGCACGCTCGACGTCCACTTGTCGAAGCTCGCGACGTAACGCGTCTCCAGCACGTTGCGCTTGACCTTGAAGGTGGGCGTGATGAGGCCGTTCTCCACCGTCCACGGCTCGGCCATCAGGATCAGCACCTCGAGCTGCTCGTGCGGGTCGAGTCCGTCGTTGACGGTCAGGAGCAGGTTGGCCATCGAGTCTTCCAGCGCGGCCCGTCCGGCGGCATCGCGGGACTTCGCCACGGCTTCCTCGTTGAGCATCAGCATCGCGAACGGCTGCGGGTAGTTGGCGCCGACCACGCAGCAGGCCTCGACCGCCGGGTTGGTGACCAGCCGGTCCTCGATCGGCGCGGGGGCGACGTACTTGCCCTTGCTGGTCTTGAACAGGTCCTTCACGCGGCCGGTGATGCGCAGGCAGCCGTCCGGCTCCAGCGCGCCCTTGTCGCCGGTATGCAGCCAGCCGTCGGCGGTGAACGCGGCGGCGCTGAGCTCGGGCTCCTTGAAGTAGCCCAGCATCAGGCAACCGCTCTTGACCTGGATCTCGCCGGTCACCGGGTCGAGGCGCGACTGGACGCCGTCGTAGGGCAGGCCCACCGTGCCGGGGCGGCGCATGTCGGCCAGCGTGGCGTGCGAGACGCCGCAGTTCTCGGTCATGCCGTAGACCTCGATGATGTCCAGGCCCAGCATCGAGTACCAGCGCAGCAGGTCGGGCGGCATCGGCGCGGCGCCGCCGGCCGCGAAGCGGCAGGCGTCCAGGCCCAGCGCCTTCAGGATCTTGCGGCGCAGGAAGCGGCCCGCCACCGGGATGCGCAGCAGGCGCTCGAGGCGCTGCGGCGGCATCTTCGCGTGGATGCCCTGCTGGAACTTGACCCACAGGCGCGGCACCGAGAAGAAGGTGGTCGGACGCGCGCGCTGCAGGTCGCGCGCAAAGGTCTGCAGGCTCTCGGCGAAGTAGACGTGCATGCCGCTGGACAGCAGCCCGTGCTCGAGCAGCGCGCGCTCTGCCACGTGGGCGAGCGGCAGGTAGCTGAGCATGCGGGCGCTGGAGTCCAGCGTGATGCGCTTGAGCCCGGCGTCGATGGCCCAGGCGAAGTTGTCGAAGCTGTGCATCACGCCCTTGGGCATGCCGGTGGTGCCCGAGGTGTACATGATGGTGGCGAGCTCGCCGCCTTCGCGCACCGGATTGCCCGCGAGCGGTGCCGTGCGGGCGACGATCTCGTCCCAGCGCATGTCCGCCCGTTCCCGGACGTCCGCCGGCGACAGCGCGAAGCTGATGCACGGCAGGCCGGCCGGCACGCCCGGTCGCATCGCCTCCCAGTCGTCGAGCTTGCCGACGAACAACAGCCGCGCCTCGCTGTGCTGCAGGATCTGGCTGACGGTGCCGGCGGCCAGCGTCGGATACAGCGGCACCGAGACATAGCCCGCCATCCAGATCGCGAAGTCGGCCATGATCCACCAGGCGCAGTTCTTCGACAGGATCGCGATGCGCGCGCCCGGCTCGAAGCCCTGCTGCTGCAGGAAGGCGGCCATGCGGCGGGTTTCCTCCACCATGTCCTTCCAGGTGAACTCCCGGAGCAGGCCGCCGCCCATCGGCTGGGTGAACACGGTTCGCTCGGGCGCGGTTCGCTCCCAGTGGTAGAGGCGCTGCAGGGCGAGGGAGGACGACGGAGGCTTGGACATGGGGACGGCACCGGGCTGATGGGCTTGGCCGGGCGGCGTGGAATGCACGCGGCGGACGGCAGCAGCACCAGACTAGTGGGGTGCGGACCGCGGCGCCATGGTGAAACCCCGCGTCGGGCTCGCCGCTTGCTCGCGCGGTCAGCGCATTGGCCTGGCGGGTCAGTCACCATGCTGGCCCGCCGCGCCGACCTGATAACGTTGCCCGCCATGGCCATCGCCTCCAACCGCCCCGATCGACCATGACGCCGTCCGAATCGCTGCTCCTGGCAAGACTGCGCCTGCGTGCCTGGGCCTGGGTGCGCGGCACCGCCGCGCGCCAGCGACCCGGCGCCGCGGCGCACTTCTCGCCGGGCGCCCGCCGCAGGTTGCTGCTCGTGTCGCGGCCCGACGCGATCTGCCAGAGCCAGATCCATCCCTTCCATTTCTACCAGGACACGCTGCGCGAACGCTGGGGCTGGGAGGTGCGCGAGATCGGCCTGGAGACACTGCTGGCGGAGCCCGAACTCGCGCCGCGGGGGGCCGACCTGGTCTGCTTCCAGGCCTGGATCGACCAGACCCCGCCGCAGCAGCGCGCCATCGTGGCGCTGCTGCGCGAGCACCATCCGGCCGCACGCATCGCGCTGCTCGACCCGTGCGCGCCGACCGACCTGCGCTTCGCCGCGGCAGTCGGCAGCGAGATCGACTTCTACGTGAAGAAGCACGTGCTGCGCGACCTGGACGCCTACGACCGGCCGACCCACGGCGACACCAACCTGACGCACTGGTACGGCGACTACTACGGCGAGCCGTTGCCCGAGACCCACTTCGCGCTGCCCGCCGGATTCCGCGACAAGCTGCTGGTCGGCCCGAGCTTCGTCACCGCGCCCTACATGCTGCCGCGCTTCTTCGCCGTCGCGCAGGCACCCGCGGGCGGCACGCGTCGCTACGACCTGCATGCGCGCCTGGGCGGCATCGGGTCGAAGAGCTGGTACGAAAAGATGCGCACCCAGGCGTTCGAGCGCGTGCGCGGGCTGAAGAACGTGTCGGTGACGCCGCAGGGCTTCGTCAACAAGCGGGCCTACATGCGGGAGCTGGGGCAGTCGCGGATCTGCTTCAGCCCGTTCGGCTACGGCGAGGTCTGCTGGCGCGACTACGAGGCCGTGTTCTCGGGTGCGCTGCTGGTCAAGCCCGACATGTCGCACCTCGTGACCGAGCCCGACGTGTTCGTGCCCCACGAGACCTACGTGCCCATCCGCTGGGATTTCGACGACCTGGACGACGTGGTCGCGTCATTCCTCGGCGACGATCGGCGTCGCCTGGAGATCGTGCACAACGCCTGGGACGCGATGCACCGCTACGCCCGTGGCGGCCACTTCGTCGACCAGCTCGCGCGGCTGTTCGAGACCGGCGGCTGACGCCGCCGCCCGAACCCGTCCCGCGGCCTACTCGTAGACCTCGGCTTCCGGATCCGTCGCCTCGAGCTCGTAGGACGCAGCCAGCATCGCCAGCCGTCCGATGACCCCGTACATGTAGAACCGGTTGGGCGCGCTGACGCCGGGCTTCTCGCCCGGCCGCGGCAGGTGCGCGCTTTCCGCGAAGGCCAGCGGCACGAAGCTCGCGCCCGGCGCATTCAGGTTCTCGTCGATGCCGCGCTCGGCGTGCATGCGGTAGAAGCCGCCCACCACGTAGCGGTCGATCATGTAGACCACCGGCTCGGCCACGGCCTCGTTGACCCGCTCGTAGGTCGGCACGCCTTCCTGGATGATCACCTCGGTGACCTCCTGGCCGTCCTTGACCACCCCCATCTTGTTGCGCGTGCGGCGGTTGACCTCGTCGAGCTCCTTGGCGTCGCGCACGGTCATCACGCCCATGCCGTAGGTGCCGTTGTCGGCCTTGACGACGACGAACGGCTTCTCGGCGATGCCGTATTCCTTGTGCTTGCGGCGGATCTTGGTGAGCAGCGCGTCGACGTTGGTCTGCACGCAGTCCAGGCCCGCGCCCTCGGCCCAGTTCACCTGGCCGCAGTGCGAGTACATCGGGTTGATGAGCCAGGGATCCATGCCCAGCAGCTTGGCGAACTTCTTGGCCACTTCCTCGTAGCTGTGGAAATGGTTCGTCTTGCGGCGCACCGCCCAGCCCGCGTGCAGCGGCGGCAGCAGGTACTGCTCGTGCAGGTTCTCGAGGATCTTGGGCAGGCCGGCCGACAGGTCGTTGTTCAGGAGCACGGTGCAGGGGTCGAAATCCTTCAGCCCCAGCCGACGTGGCGTGCGCACCAGCGGCTCGTAGGTGAGCGAGCTGCCATCGGGCAGCTGCAGCTCGGTCGGCTCGGTGATGGCCGGGTCTAGCGAGCCCAGGCGCACGTTCAGGCCGGCACTGGAGAAGATGCGCACCAGCTGCTTGACGTTCGTGAGATAGAACGAGTTGCGCGTGTGGTTCTCGGGGATCAGCAGCAGGTTCTTCGCCTCCGGGCAGATCTTCTCGATGGCCGCCATCGCCGCCTGGATCGCCAGCGGCAGCATCTGCTCGGTGAGGTTGTTGAAGCCGCCCGGGAACAGGTTGGTGTCGACCGGGGCCAGCTTGTAGCCGGCGTTGCGGATGTCCACCGACGTGTAGAACGGCGGCGTGTGCTCCATCCATTCGAGCCGGAACCAGCGTTCGATCGCGGGCATGGACTCGAGCACGCGCTGCTCGAGTTCGTTGATCGGGCCGGTCAACGCAGTGACGAGGTGGGGGACCATGACGGGATCCTGGGGAGGCTGGAGGTTGATTCTAGGTGTTAACGCGACAGGCGCATCTGGGGGCGCCGTCCCGCAATGCAAGCGCAATTTCGCGCGCGCCGGCTCCCGCCGGGGGACGCCCGCGCTTCAGCCCGCGGCCTGGACCAGGCGCACGCCACGGCCGCGCCGCAGCGCGTTCAGGTGGATCCGGACGGGGTTCTCGACCAGGTAGTAGCTGAGCACGGCCACGGATGCCGCGAACGCCAGCATCGGGAGCGCGCCGAAGCGATCGATCGAACAGTAGAACGGCTGCTGCCAGATGTAGAGCGAATACGAGATCGTGCCGATCCAGCCGATCCAGCGCGAGCTGAGGAGGCGCCGACCCCAGGCGGGCGCGTGGTCCAGCGAGTTCACCGCGACGGCGATCGCGAGCGAGCCCAGGCTGTACTTCAACGGCTCGGGCACGTGGTGCCAGCTCAGTGCCATGCCCAGCGCGAAGGCGGCCGGCGCCATCCATGCCCGGCGCAGTACGGCCAGCCTGCCGTCGGCGTGCAGCACGCGCAGCCCGAAGCTGAGGAAGATGGACGCGGCGCGCACGTCGGAGCGCCAGTACGTCAGGTAGTAGTCGTGGGTGGCGGCCCAGAGCCGCGCGCCGTTGAGGATCATCAGGCCCGCCAGTCCCAGGCAGATGGCGGCGGCAAGCAGGGTCGAGCCGCCGCGCCGACGCACCAGCCAGGCCACGAGCGCCAGCACGAGGTAGCTGTGCTCCTCGACGCACAGCGACCAGTAGTGGCCGGTGACGGGTGCGCTGATGCCGATCAGCTGCGTGTAGTTCACCGCCATGGTGGCCGACGCCAGGGCCGCCTTGTCGGACAGGAACAGCAGCCCCGGAGGAAACGAGATCCACGCCGTGAACACGAACAGCAGCGACAGCGGGAGCACGCGCGAGAACCGCCGGTAGAAGAATGTCGGCAGCGCCGTCTGGCGGACGAACAGCAGGTCCGCCATCAACCGGCCCGACAACACGAAGAACAGCTCCACGCCCACGCGACCGACATCGGCGCCCGGGACGTGGCCGAAATGCCCGGCCAGCACGAAGAGGATGGCCCAGCCGCGCCAGTTGTCGAGCAGCACGGAGTGCCGGGGCGAGCCCGGCTCTGGAACGGAAGGGGAGTCCTGCACGGAGGCTCTTCTTTCTGGGGTGGGCGGGGCGTCACATGCTGCATTGCAACAATGTGCAGGGCATGCCGCTGCGATGCGCGGCTCGGCAATGCGGCCCCGCGCATCGGCAAGCCGCGTACCGGGCCCCCCCGGGCCGGTTGGCGCGCGCGGCATTTGCTGACCAAAACCTACATGCCGTTGCGACGGTCGAGTTCGACACACACGCCCGCGGTCATAGACTTGGCCGGCGTCGCCGTCTCGCGAGGAGTGACGCGGTCAACAGGGGACCCCATGCAGGAACATGTCATGGCCGCCATCGTGGCGGCGCTTCTCTCGGCGGTGGCGACACCGGCGCTGGCCAGTACCGCCGAGGCGGGCCTGGCGGATTTCCAGATCCGGCTGGTCGACCTCGACCCGGCCGACGGCATCCTGCCGTCGGTGGTCTTCCAGGAACTGGAGGGCGGCGCGTTCGTCGCCGCCGAGACCGGCACGCCGCCGGGCGTCGTCACGGACGCGCTCTTCGCCGGGCTTGTCTTCGGCCCGGCCGTCGCCACCAGCGCGCAGGGTACGGCAGCGGCGTACGCCGCGCTGTCGGGCGACGCGTTCGGCGCGGGCGCGAGCGCGACGGCCTCGGCGTCGGCCAAGCGCGCCGGCGACTCCGGCGCCAGCACGGTGCAGCTCGGCGACGGCGGGATCGTCGTGCCGTTCACGCTGTCCGCGCACACCCGCCTGGTCATCACGGCCGATGCCAGCGCCAGCGCCATGTCGACCTTCGACGACCTGCACGCGGACACCTGGGCCTCGGTGTTCCTGAAACTGACCGACGGCACGGGGCAGGGCGACGCGGTGTCCGACGGCGTGTCCGCTGAGCAGGCCAGCACGCTCGGCGCGCCGCCCTCGGCGACGACCGATGCGCACCGCATCGAGATCTCGTTCGAGAACCTGGCGGCGGGCGCGGCCGACGGCCTGTTCTTCGGCTCGATCGACGCGTACAGCGCGGACCCGGCGCCCGTGCCCGAACCGGCCGGCTTCGCCACGGCGCTCGCGGCGCTCGGCGCGCTGGCCTGGCGGCTGCGCCGGCGCGCGCGCTGAGGCTCGCCCACAAGCAAAAAGGGGCTGTCCTCGCGGACAGCCCCAAGCTCTCTCGGCCTGCCGCGGCGAACCGCGACAGAACCCCTCTCGACACTTACTTGCTGTAGGCGGTTTCGCCGTGCGACGTGATGTCCAGGCCTTCGCGCTCGTCGTCTTCCGACACGCGCAGGCCGATGGTCAGGTCGACCAGCTTGTAGGCGATCACCGAGACCACGCCCGACCAGGCGACCGTGACGGCCACGCCCTTGAGCTGGATGATGAACTGCGCCCACATGCCGTTGGAACCCACGGTGCCGGTCACCCAGTCGGTGACCATGCCCGGGCCGCCGAGGGCCTGGTTGTTCAGCACGCCGGTCAGCAGCGCGCCGACGATGCCGCACACGCCGTGCACGCCGAACACGTCGAGCGTGTCGTCCGCGCCGAGGATCTTCTTGAGGCCATGCACGCCCCACAGACCCGCGAAGCCGGCGATGAAGCCGAGGATGATCGCGCCCATCAGGCCGACGTTGCCGGCGGCCGGGGTGATCGCGACGAGGCCGGCGACGGCGCCCGAGGCGGCGCCCAGCATCGAGGCCTTGCCCTTCATCAGGCCTTCGCCCACGCACCAGGCCAGCACCGCGGCAGCGGTGGCGGTGAAGGTGTTGGTGAACGCCAGCGCGGCGGTGCCGTTGGCTTCCAGGGCCGAGCCCGCGTTGAAGCCGAACCAGCCCACCCACAGCAGGGCGGCGCCGACCATCGTCAGCGTGGTCGAGTGCGGCGTGAAGGCTTCCTTGCCGTAGCCGATGCGCTTGCCCACCATGTAGGCGCCGACCAGGCCGGCGACGGCGGCGTTGATGTGCACCACGGTGCCGCCGGCGAAGTCCAGCGCGCCCCACTGCCAGATCAGGCCGGCGGTGGCGTTGGTGGCGTCGACGACGTCCTTGCCCGTGTAGGCGTCCGGACCTTGCCAGAACCACACCATGTGCGCGATGGGGATGTAGCTGAAGGTGAACCACAGCACCATGAACGCGAGCACGGCGGAGAACTTCATGCGTTCCGCGAACGAGCCGACGATCAGGCAGCAGGTGATGGCCGCGAAGGTCGCCTGGAACACGACGAACACCAGCTCGGGCAGCACGACGCCCTTGCTGAAGGTCGCGGCGTTCGAGAAGGTGCCCTTCAAGGCGTCGAAGGTGTCATGCAGGAACACGCGCGAGGTGCCGCCGAAGAACGGCGACGACCAGCCGCTGCCCTGCGTGAACGCGAAGCTGTAGCCGTAGACGGCCCACAGCACGACGATCAGCGAGAAGGTCACGAAGACCTGCATCAGCACGGACAGCATGTTCTTGCTGCGCACCAGGCCGCCGTAGAACAGCGCCAGGGCGGGGATCGACATCATGATGACCAGCGCGGTCGACACGAGCATCCAGGACACGTCGCCCTTGTTGACGGTCTCGACGATGGTCGGCGTGGACGCCGCGCCGGAGGCGGCAGCCGCGGCGGCCGGCGCCGAGGCGTCGGCGGCGGGAGCGCTGGCAGCGGCCGTCGCGACGGCCGGGGCAGATGCCGCGGCGGCCGCGTCGTCTGCCGCGAACGACGTCGCGGAGAACCCGAGGACGGCAAGTCCGAGGGCGAGGGAAGCGAGAAGCTTTCTCATGGTTGCAAGGCTTTCAGGAGTTGGAAGCGTGTGGCGTTTTGAAACGTGCGGGGGTCGTCTGGAGCCGGGCGCCTCAGAGGGCGTCCTTGCCGGTCTCGCCGGTGCGGATGCGCACCACCTGCTCGAGCGTCGAGACGAAGATCTTCCCGTCGCCGATCTTTCCGGTGCGGGCCGAGGTCTCGATGGCTTCGATGACCTGGTCGACGAGCGTGTCGTCGACGGCGGCTTCGATCTTCACCTTGGGGAGGAAGTCCACGACGTACTCGGCGCCGCGGTACAACTCCGTGTGGCCCTTTTGGCGACCGAAGCCCTTCACTTCGGTCACCGTGATGCCCTGCACGCCGATCGCGCTCAGGGCCTCACGCACTTCGTCGAGCTTGAAGGGCTTCACGACGGCAGTCACCATCTTCATGGTCGGTATCTCCAGGCTTGCGGGCGCTGCTGCCCCCGCTTCTTGTCGAACAAAACGACCCGGGTCGCCCCGGGCCCACGAGAGAATCTAGCGATGCTCAGAACGCGTACTTCACGCCGGCGACCACGCCGGTGCGGCCGGTGAACTTGCCGGCGGAAGTGACGTAGTCGTTCTTGCTCGCGTCCGTAGCGACAACCTGCAGCGATGCGCTGAGGCCCTTGCCGAAGTCCTTCGCCAGCGTGGCCGAGTACGTCGTGTACGAGTAGCTGTCGTAGCCGTTGTCCTTGGCGAACGAGCCGGCGATGTTCTGATAGCCGATGTCCGGGGTCAGCGTGAAGCCGGAACCGAGATCGAAGTTGGCGCTCAGGTCGTAGTACTGGCTGCCCTTGCTCTTGGGCACGCCGAACAGCGGGGTGGCGCTGATCGAGACCTTGCCGGTGAACACGCCGTACGTCAGCGCGCCGTAGAACTCGCCGGTGTCGGGGTTGGACAGGCCGATGTCGTGGAACTTCTGGCCCAGGTAGACGTAGGCCAGCACGCCCACGTCATAGGTCAGCGTGTCCTTGATGATGTCGCCCTTGACGCCACCGTAGAGGTCCCATTCGACCGGCGCGCCCTTTTCGGACACCGGGGTGAAGGTCGTCTCGTTCTGCTGCGCGGCCTTTGCGCCGTTCACGTTGTAGGCCTTCATCGAGTCCTTGACCCAGCTGATCGTCGACAGCCAGGTGCCGGCGTAGAACGGGCCGTTGGCGTAGTCGACGCCGCCTTGGAGGGCCGGCTTCATCTTGGTCTGCGAGATGCCGCGATAGCGGTAGTCCGACACCACACCGATGTTGTACGTGATCGGGCTGGCCGCGGGTGCGTCCTCCGCGAAGGCGATCGAGGGGCCGCCGACAATGGCGAGGACTGCGGCGGTGACGAGCGCGGATTTCTTCATCAGGTATCTCCGATAGTTTGGGAAAAGGGTGGGTGGGATCTGTTCTGCTTTGCGGAAGCGCTGACGCAGGTTCCGTGCCACGCGGTCGAGCGTGCAAGGTCGGCGAAGGGCAGCGACCCGCGCCCGGGGCGGGCGCTAGAAGAAGCGCGGCAGCCCGACCGGCGGCGATTCCGGTGCATCGCGCCGCGGGCGGTGCGACGCCGGTCGGCCGGGGGCCTGGCCGCGGGGGCGGCGGCCACGCCGGGGGTGCCGGGGCGGGCGACCCGGCGTCGCCGCACCGTCCTGGCGCGCGATGACCCTGTGCAAGCAAATGTGACGCACCCCAATGGTGCGCGCAGGGGCGACCAAACCGCGCCGGGCGCGCCGGAAGGGCGTGCAGGGGGCCCGCAGAATGGAAAACCGGCCCGTCACCCGGGCCAGCGGCCCGTTGACAGCCGTTTTCGAAATGGGGCCATGCAAATCGCGCGCCAGGAACGAGGCGGCACGATTTTCTCGACCCTGACCCCTTATTAAAGAGGCGCGCGTGCGAAGCCGCCGGCGTCCCGCCCACCGTCCCTGCCCGCCATGTCCCTTGCCGTCATCCACACCCGCGCGCTGGTCGGGCTGCATGCGCCCGACGTCGTCGTGGAAGTCCACCTCGCCAACGGCCTGCCCAGCTTCACGCTCGTCGGCCTCGCCGACACCGAGGTCAAGGAGGCGCGCGAGCGTGTCCGCGCGGCGCTCGCCCAGAGTGGCTTCGCGTTTCCCCACAACAAGAAGATCACGGTCAACCTGGCCCCGGCGGACCTGCCCAAGGAGTCGGGTCGTTTCGACCTGCCCATCGCGCTGGGCGTGCTCGCGGCCCAGGGCCTGCTCGACACCGTCCGCCTCGCGCGCTGCGAATTCGCCGGCGAGCTGTCGCTGGCGGGCGAACTGCGGCCCGTGCGCGGCGCGCTCGCGCTCGCGCTGGCGGTGCGCGAAAGCGGCTGCGCGCGCTGCCTGGTGCTGCCGGCGCCCAGCGCGGCGGAGGCGGCGCGGGTGGAGGGCGTGGATATCCGCTCGGCACGCAACCTGGGCGAGGTCGTGGCGGCCTTCGTGCCCGGTGCGGGCGAAACCGCTGCGCGCGACCTGCCCGGCCCCGCCCGCGAAGCCGCACCGGCACCGCCGACGCTGCCCGACCTCGCGGACGTCAAGGGCCAGGCCGGCGCCCGTCGGGCCCTCGAGGTGGCCGCCGCCGGCGCGCACGGGCTGCTGCTGATCGGGCCGCCCGGCGCCGGCAAGTCGATGCTGGCCGAACGGCTGGCAGGGCTGCTGCCCCCGATGACGCCGGCCGAGGCGCTGGCGAGCGCGGCGCTGCTGAGCGTGTCGTCCCAGGGCCTGGATGCGCGCCGCTTCGGCCAGCGCCCCGTGCGCTCGCCCCACCACAGCGCCAGCGCCGTGGCGCTGGTGGGCGGCGGTTCGCCGCCGCGGCCGGGCGAGATCTCGCTGGCCCATGCCGGGGTGCTGTTCCTCGACGAGTTGCCCGAGTTTCCGCGCGGCGCGCTCGAAGCCCTGCGCGAGCCGCTGGAGACGGGCCACATCACCATCTCGCGCGCCGCGTACCAGGCGCAGTACCCGGCGCGGTTCCAGCTGGTGGCCGCGATGAACCCGTGTCCCTGCGGCTGGCTCGGCGCCTTCGCGGCCAGCGGCCGGCAATGCCTGTGCAGCGGCGACGCGGTGCGGCGCTACCAGGCGCGGCTCTCGGGCCCGCTGCTCGATCGCATCGACATGCAGATCGAGGTACCGGCGCTGCGTCCGGCGGAACTGCTGCCCTCGGCCGCCGGCCGGGCGACGCAGGCCGCCGCCGCGCCGCCCGAGGCCTCGGCGGTCGTGGGTGTGCGCGTGCGCGCGGCGCGCGAGCACCAGCTGGCGCGCCAGGGCGTGCCCAACGCCCTGCTGGGCGCGGCCCAGGTCGAGACCGGCCTGCGCCTGTCCGAGGCGTCGCGCGCGTTGCTCGAACAGGTGGCCGATCGCCTGGGCTGGTCGGCGCGCAGCCTGCATCGCGTGGCCAAGGTCGCCCGCACCGTGGCCGACCTGGCGGGCGCGCCCGACGTGGCGGCCGTGCACATGGCAGAGGCGGTGCAATACCGGCGCGGCCTGCCTGGCGGCTGACCCGCGGACGCCGCATGCCCCGCCTCGGGCATACTGCGGCGCATCGCGGCCTGGCCGGGCGACGGCCCGATCGAGCCTGCGGGTCCGGGACTTGCCATGCGGCGTCTCGACAGCGCCATCCGCGGCACGAGCGCCGCCTGCGGCGCCACCGCACGGAACACGGGTCGCTCCGGCGACCGAACACTACACACGAGTCGATCGACGAACTTCATGCACAGCAGCACCGCGCGAGTCGGCATCATCGGTACCGGTTTCGTCGCCGACCTCTACATGCGCTCGCTGAAGACCTTTCCCCACATCGAGGTCGCCGGCGCGTTCGACATCGACGGCGCGCGCCTCGACGCGTTCTGCGCCTACTGGGGCGTGCGCCGGTGCGCATCGCTCGACGAGCTGCTGCACCTGCCCGGCGTGGAACTGGTGCTCAATCTCACCAATCCCGCTGCGCACTTCGGAGTGAGCCGGGCCTGCCTGCAGGCCGGACGCCACGTCTATTCCGAAAAGCCGTTGGCGACCGACATGGGCGACGCCAAGGCGCTGCACGACCTTGCGCAGGCCAGCGGCCTGATGCTGGCCTCGGCCCCGTGCAGCCTGCTCGGCGAGGCCGCGCAGACGCTGTGGGCCAGCGTGCGGCGCGAGGATGCCGGCAAGCCGCTGCTGGTCTACGCCGAGCTGGATGACGACTACATCGCGACCGCCCCGTACCGCAAGTGGATCAGCGAGTCGGGCGCTCCCTGGCCGTACCGCGACGAGTTCGAGGTCGGCTGCACGGTGGAGCACGCCGGCTACTATTTGTCCTGGCTGATCGCGATGTTCGGCAACGTCACCCGGGTGGTCGCCGCATCGGCCGAACTGGTCGCGGGCAAGCTGGCCGATGGCGCGCCGACCGCGCCCGACTACTCCTGCGCCACGCTGTTTTTCGAGACCGGAGTCGTCGCTCGCCTGACGTGCAGCATCGTCGCCCCCCACAACCACGCCTTGCGGGTGATCGGCGAGCGCGGCGTCATCGAGATCGACGAGTGCTGGCACAACGGTGCGGCGGTGCGCCTGCGGCGCCGTCATGTCTTCCGCCGGCGCCAGCTGAACAGCCCGTTCGCCCGGCGCGTGAACGTTGGCGCTGCCACCGATCCCAAGGTGGGCCGGCGCGGCGCGGCGTCCATGAACTTCGCGCTCGGGCCGGCGGAGATGATCGGCGCGCTTCAGGAGCGGCGCCCGTGCCGGCTGGGCGCCGATTTCGCCCTGCATTTCAACGAGGTCACGCTGGCGATCCAGAACGCGCGCGCCGACACGGGCGTGCAGGTCATGACCACCCGTTGTCGTCCGGTCGAGCCGCTGCCCTGGACGCTGGCGGCCTCGCCCCGAAAGTCGCACTCGTGAGCGGGCCGCGCGTCTGGCGCTTCGGTGTCGTCGGAACGGGATCGATGTCGGCCACGATGATGGCCTGCATGGCGCTCGACGCGCGCGTGGCGGTGCGCGCGGTGGCGTCTGCGGACGCGGCGCGCGCGCGGGCTTTCGCCGCGCGATTCGGCGTCCCCGACTCGCACGGCAGCCTCGCGGAACTGCTGGCGCGCACCGACATCGACGCCGTCTACATCGCCACGTCCACCCGCGACCACGCCGCCCATGCGATCGCGGCGCTCGCGGCGGGCAAGGCCGTCCTGTGCGAGAAGCCGTTCGCCACGAGCGCCGAACAGGGCTTGCGCGTGCTGGGGGCCGCCGCGCAGCATCGGCGCCTGTTCATGGAGGCGCAGTGGACGACCGCGCTGCCGGCCTATCGCGAGCTGTTGCGCATCGCGGCCAGGCGGACCCTTGGCGCGCCGCTGCAGTTGCATTCGGAGTTCGGGATCGCGCTCGATCCCGCATCGCATCGCCGGCTCTTCGAAGGCGAGGGCGCAGGCGTGCTGCTCGACTTCGCCGTCTACCCGATCGTGCTCGCGTTGCAGGCGCTGGGCCCGGTGCGTTCAGTTCACGCGGCGATCGAGCGCAATGCGGCGGGCGTGGACGTCCACGCCTCCTTGCAGCTCGTTCATGCCGGCGGCGGCCAGTCGCAGCTGGCGGCCTCGCTCGTCGCGACGCTGCCCAATCGGACTTCCCTGAGCTGCACGCATGGCAATGTCCAGCTCGATTCGCCGGTGATGGGGGCGGAACGCCTGCACTGTCGCGCGACGACACCGATCCAGACGCCGGCGCACGCCACTGGCGGTGCCGGCCAGCGCGCGATGGCGGCATTGCGGCGACAGCGCTGGGCGCGCAGGCTGAGAGAGGCACTGGCCGGCGGCGGTGCCGGCGAGCATTCCTTCGGCGCAGATCGCTATGCGCCCCAGCTGTCGCACTTCGTCGGCCTGCTCGACGCGGGGGCCCTGGCGAGCGAGCTGATGCCGCCCGGGACCTCGCTCGACGTGCTGCGTGTCGTCGACGCCGCCCGGCTCGGCGCGGATCTGGCCATGGCAGGTTGAACCCGTGAAGATCGCCTATCTCCTGAACTCATACCCGATGACCAGCACGACGTTCATCCGGCGCGAGATCGAGGCGCTGGTGGCGGACGGGGTGGACGTGGTCCGTTTCGCGTCGCGGCCTTGGGGCGAGGCGCTGGTGGACCCGCTGGATCGTGCCGAACGCGAACGCACGCGATATCTGCTGCCGGGCAACCTGTCCAGCCTGTCGATGGCGCTGCTGCGGGAGCTCGTCGTCAATCCGCTCGGGCTGGCGCGCGCGCTGGCGGTGGCGTTCGCGCTGTGGCGCAATGCGCGCTCGGGCCTCGCGCGCCACGCGGCCTATCTGCTCCAGGCCGTCCATTTCAAGCAGCAGGCGCGGCGCGAGGGCGTGACCCACGTGCATGCCCATTTCGCCACCAACGCCACCGCCATCGCGCTGCTCGCCCACGTGCTGGGCGGCCCGGGCTACAGCTTCACGTCCCACGGTCCGGACGAATTCGAGAACTCGGACCGCCTGAGCATCGACCTGAAGATGCGCCACGCCCGGTTCATTTCCGCGATCTCGAGCTTCTGCCGGGTGCAGCTGGTGCGCGCCAGCCGCTGGGATCACTGGCCCAAGATCGAGATCGTGCACTGCGGCCTGGCGATCCCCGATTTCTCCCCCGCGCCCAATCCCGCCAACCAGGTGCTGGTCAACGTGGCCCGGTTCAACTCCCAGAAGGGACTGCTGCTGATCCCGGCCGCGGTGGCCGCGGTCAGGGACGAATTCCCCGCGCTGAAGGTGGTGCTGATCGGCGACGGCGAGGAACGGGCGCGGCTGCAGGCCGAGATCGCCCGCCACGGGGTGGCGGGCATGATCGAGCTGCGCGGCTGGCAGTCCAACGTGGAAGTGCGCCAGGCGCTGGTGGAGGCGCGCGCGCTGTTGCTGCCCAGCTTCGCCGAAGGGCTGCCGGTGGTCATCATGGAGGCGTTCGCGCTCGGGCGCCCGGCGATCTCGACCTGGATCGCCGGCATTCCCGAGCTGGTGGACGCCAGTTGCGGCTGGCTGGTGCCCGCCGGCGACGTCGCGGCGCTGGCCGCGGCGATGCGCGATGCGCTGGCGGCCGACCCGCAGCGGCTGGCCGCCATGGGCGAGGTCGCGCGGCGTCGGGCCGTCGAGCGCCACGACGTGGCGACCTCCGCCGCGCAGCTCAAGGCGCTGTTCGTCAAGGCGTCATCCGGGCGCGATAATATGAGGCATGACCGATAAAAAAGTAGCGCTCATCACCGGTGTCACGGGCCAGGACGGCGCCTATCTGGCGGAATTCCTGCTGAAGAAGGGCTACGAGGTCCACGGCATCAAGCGACGGGCCTCGTCCTTCAACACCGACCGCATCGACCACCTGTACCAGGATCCGCACGTCAACAACCGGGACTTCGTCCTGCACTACGGCGACCTGACCGATTCGACGAACCTGACGCGCATCGTGCAGAAGGTGCAGCCGGACGAGATCTACAACCTGGCGGCGCAGAGCCACGTGGCGGTCAGCTTCGAGGAGCCGGAGTACACGGCCAACGCCGACGGCATCGGCGCGCTGCGCCTGCTCGAGGCGATCCGCATCCTCGGGCTCGAGAAGAAGACGCGCTTCTACCAGGCCTCCACGTCGGAGCTGTACGGCCTGGTCCAGGAGATCCCGCAGCGCGAGACGACGCCGTTCTACCCGCGCAGCCCGTACGCAGTGGCCAAGCTCTATGCGTACTGGATCACGGTGAACTACCGCGAGGCCTACGGCATGTACGCCTGCAACGGCGTGCTGTTCAACCACGAGAGCCCGCTGCGCGGCGAGACCTTCGTCACCCGCAAGATCACGCGCGCCATCGCGCGCATCGCGCTCGGCCTGCAGGACTCGCTGTACCTGGGCAACATGAGCGCGCTGCGCGACTGGGGCCACGCACGCGACTACGTGCAGATGCAGTGGCTGATGCTGCAGCAGGAAAAGGCCGAGGACTTCGTCATCGCCACCGGCGTGCAGTACAGCGTGCGCGACTTCGTGCGCATGTCCGCCGAGCGCCTGGGCATGACGGTGCGCTTCGAGGGCACCGGCGAGCAGGAGGTGGGCATCGTCGACACCGTCACGGGCGACAAGTCCAGGTGCAAGCCCGGCCAGGTCATCGTGCGCGTCGATCCGCGCTACTACCGTCCGACCGAGGTCGAGACGCTGCTGGGCGACCCGACCAAGGCCAAGGAAAAGCTGGGCTGGACGCCGACGACGACGCTGCCCGAGCTGGTGGCCGAGATGATCGACGCCGACTACAACACCGCGCGCCGCGACGCGCTGGTGAGCATGGCCGGCTTCCAGACCTTCAGCCACCATGAGTGAGGACGGCCGCGCGCCGGGCCTCGGCGAACCCATCCTGGTCGCCGGCGCCCGCGGCATGGTCGGCTCGGCCCTGGTGCGGCGGCTGAAGTCCGCCGGCCATGCCAACGTGCTGGGCCCGCTGCGCGGGGAGCTCGACCTGCTCGACGCCGCCAGCACGCGGGACTACCTCGAGCGCACGCGGCCGGCCTACATCTTCATCGCGGCGGCCAAGGTGGGCGGCATCCATGCCAACAACACCTACCGCGCGCAGTTCCTGCACGAGAACCTGGCCATCGCCGACAACCTGATCGCCGGGGCCCACCAGGCCGGCGTGCAGCGCCTGATGTTCCTGGGCTCGAGCTGCATCTATCCGAAGCTGGCGCCGCAGCCGATCCGCGAGGATTCGCTCCTCACGGGCCCGCTGGAGGCCACCAACGAGCCCTACGCGATCGCCAAGATCGCCGGCGTGAAGATGTGCGAGGCCTACAACGACCAGTACGGCCGCCAGTACGTCAGCGCGATGCCCACCAACCTGTACGGGCCCAACGACAACTACGACCTGCAGACCAGCCACGTGCTGCCGGCCCTGATCCGCAAGGCCCACGAGGCCAAGGTGCGCGGCGACACCGAGTACGTGGTCTGGGGCTCGGGCACGCCGATGCGCGAGTTCCTGTACGTCGACGACCTGGCCGACGCCTGCGTCCACCTGATGAACCGGGGCTACGACGGCCCGCTGGTCAACATCGGCACCGGCGAGGACGTCACCATCCGCGAGCTGGCCGAGACCGTGATGGCGGTGGTCGGCTTTCCGGGACGCATCGTCTTCGACGCCAGCAAGCCGGACGGCACGCCCCGCAAGCTGCTCGATGTCGGCCGCCTGCACGCCCTCGGCTGGAAGCACCGTGTCGACCTGAAGCAGGGGATTGCATTGGCCTACCGGGATTTCCTGGAACGATTCGGCCGCTGAGTGCCCGGGACGGCGGTACTTTTGCGCAATCCCGACCATTCCGCGGCGGCTTTGCGCTCCCGGCGTCGCCGTCGCGAGATTGACGCGGGTTAGTCTCTACAATCGCCCGTCTTGCCGCATTGCGGCCGGGCGAGGCATGTCTGACGTGCGCGCCCGCCATGAATCTCGTGGCGCGAAGCGCCACGCACGGGCCGGAAACGGCCATGAGGGGCTCCCGTCGATGTTGCGTTCCGAAATGATGTCCTCCCGCGCCCGTGTCGGCGTCGTCGCCCTGGCCGCGCTGGCGGCCGCGCTGTTGGTCGGCTGCGGCCAGAAGAAGGACGTCGCCGCGGCCGACGCCGGCGACGAGGTGCTGGCCAAGGTCAACGGCGACGACCTGACCGCCGGCCAGCTGACGATCGCGATCCAGAAGCAGCGCGGCATGCGCCCGGATGCCGGCGACGCCGCCTCCAAGCAGGTGCTCGACCAGCTGATCGACGAGCAGATCGTCGCCCAGAAGGCCGTCGCGGCCAAGCTCGACAAGGATCCCAAGGTCGTCCAGCAGCTCGAGTCCGCGCGCCGCGACATCCTGGCGCGTCGCTTCATCGAGCAGGCGGCCGAGACCGCCGGCAAGCCGGCCGAGGACGCGGTGCAGAAGTTCTACGACAGCCGGCCCACGCTGTTCGCCCAGCGCAAGGTCTACACGCTGCAGCGCCTGGACATCCAGGCTCCGGACGATCGCCGCACCGACGTCGACGCGCACGTGGAGTCGCTCAAGACCCCGGCCGAGCTGACCGACTGGCTGAAATCGCAGAAGCTGCAGTTCACCGCCAAGCAGGAGCAGGACGCGTCCGAGCAGCTGCCGCCCACGGTGCTCGACAAACTGGCCACGATGAAGGAAGGCCAGTCCACGGTGGTGCCGTCGCAGTTCGGCGTCTCGGCCCTGACGCTGATCTCCAGCGCCTCCGCGCCCAAGACGCTGTCCGACGCCCGCCCGGCCATCGAGCAGTACCTGTCGTCGCAGGGGCGGCGCGAGCTCATCATGAACCTGCAGAAGACCATCCGCGACGGCGCCAAGGTGGAGTACAAGGGCCGCTTCGCGGCGCTGGCGCCCGTCGGCGGCGAGGGCGTGCTGCCCGCGTCCGCGCCCGCCGTTCCCGTGGCGCCCGCGGCCAGCGCCGCCGCCCCGGCGGCCTCGCAGAACCCGGCGGCCGCGAAATGAAGGCGCGCCCGGCATTCAATCTCGCGCTCGCGGTGGCGTGCGCCACCGTGCTGCTGGCGGCCTGCGGCAAGAAGAACGACGACACCTCGCCCGCGGTCGCCACCGTCAACGACGAGAAGATCACCCAGGCGCAGCTCGACTTCGCGGTCGGCCAGATCGCCGCGGCGCGCCCCGCCGCCTCCGCGCCGGATCCCGCGCAGGTCCTGCAAGGGCTGGTCGAGCAGCGCCTGGCGGTGCAGAAGGCCGAGAAGGACAAGCTCGATCGCAACCCCGGCGTGCTGCAGTCGCTGGAAGCCGCCCGCAAGGACGCGCTCGCGCGCTACTACATCGAGCAGCTCGCCGCCAAGGTGCCCAAGCCCGCGGCCGACGACATCCGGCAGTACTACGACGGCCACCCGGCCAACTTCGCGCAACGCAAGGTCTACCTCATCCAGAAGGCCGACGCCCGCGTGGCGGCCGACCAGGCCGGGCCGCTGGCCGCCGCCGCCCAGGCCGCCGGCGGCGCGACGGCGGTCGCCGAGCTGCTCAAGGCCAAGGCCGCCGCGGTCAACGTCACCCAGTCGGCCCAGCCGGCCGAGGCGCTCGGTCCGCTGCTGCCCAAGATCTCCACCATGGCCGTCGGCCAGACCATCGCCATTCCGCAGCCGCAGGGCCTGAGCGCGCTGACCGTGGTCGACGTCAAGCCGCAGCCGGTCACGCTGGAGCAGGCCCATGCCAGCATCGAGCAGCTGCTCTGGAACCAGAAGAAGCGCGAAGCGCTGCTGGCGGAAACCCGCGAGCTGCGCGCCAAGGCCCGCATCGACTACCTGGGCAAGTTCGCCCCGGGCACGAAGACTGCCCCTGCCGCCAACGCGCCGACCCCGGCCAGCGGCGCGTCGCAGTGATCCCTGCGTGCCCCGTCCCGGCGCGCCACTGAATTCCTTCCTCAGCATTCACATCCCATGAAAATCACAGTGATCGGCGCCGGCTACGTCGGTTTGGTCTCCGGTGCCTGCCTTGCCGAGATGGGCAACCACGTGGTCTGCCTGGACGTCGATCCGCGCAAGATCGACATGCTCAACAATGGCGGCATCCCGATCCACGAGCCGGGCCTGGACAAGGTCGTCCAGCGCAACGCGGCCTCGGGGCGCCTGCAGTTCACGACCGACGTGGGCGTGGCCGTGGCGCACGGCACGCTGCAATTCATCGCCGTGGGCACGCCGCCCGACGAGGACGGCTCCGCCGACCTCCAGTACGTCCTGGCGGCGGCGCGCAACATCGGCCGCCTGATGACCGACTACAAGCTGGTCATCGACAAGAGCACGGTGCCGGTGGGCACCGCCGACAAGGTCAAGGCCGTGATCCAGGCCGAGCTCGATGCGCGCGGCGTGGCGCTGGAGTTCTCGGTGGCGTCCAATCCGGAGTTCCTGAAGGAAGGCGCGGCCGTCGACGACTTCATGAAGCCCGACCGCATCGTCGTCGGCGCCGAGGGCGAGCGGGCCATCGAGCTGCTGCGCGCCGTGTACGCGCCGTTCCAGCGCAACCGCGACAAGCTCGTGGTGATGGACGTCCGCTCGGCCGAACTGACCAAGTACGCCGCCAACGCGATGCTGGCCACCCGCATCTCGTTCATGAACGAGCTGGCGCTGCTGGCCGAAGGCCTGGGCGCCGACATCGAGCTCGTGCGCCAGGGCATCGGCTCGGATCCGCGCATCGGCTACCACTTCCTGTACGCCGGCTGCGGCTACGGCGGCTCGTGCTTCCCGAAGGACGTCAAGGCGCTGATCCGCACGGCCGCGGAGAACGGTCGCGACCTGAAGGTGCTGCAGGCCGTCGAGGACGCCAACGACGCGCAGAAGCAGGTGCTGGTGCAGAAGATCGTGCGCCGCTTCGGCGAGGACCTGGGCGGCAAGCGCTTCGCCATCTGGGGCCTGGCGTTCAAGCCCAACACCGACGACATGCGCGAGGCCAGCGCCCGCGTGCTGATCGGCGAGCTGCTCGCGCGCGGCGCCACCGTCACGGCCTACGACCCGGTGGCGATGGACGAGGCGCGCCGCATCTTCGGCGACGAGCCGCGCATCGCCTACGCCGACAACCCGGACGCCGCGCTGGTGGGCGCCGACGCGCTGGCGATCGTGACCGAGTGGAAGGAGTTCCGCAGCCCCGATTTCGCGCGCATCGCGAGCACCCTGAAGACGCCCGTGATCTTCGACGGCCGCAACCTGTACGAGCCCAAGGTCGTGCGCGATGCCGGCGTCGACTATCAACCGATCGGGCGGGTCTAGTCCATGACGAGGGAGCGTGCTGCGATGACCGACAAGACGAAGACGATGCGCCGCACGGCCTGGACGGCGGGTGCGCTGGCCGCGGCGCTGCTGCTGTCCGCCTGCACCGGCCACAAGAAGGACGCCACGCAGTCGGCGGCCCGCGTGGACGGCACCGAGATCACGGTGCACCAGATCAACTACCGCCTGCAGCGCGAACGCGGCCTGCGCCCCGAGCAGCAGGAGGAGGCGGGCCGCAAGATCCTCGAGCAGCTGATCGACGAGCAACTGATCGTCGAGCGCGCCGAGAAGGTCAAGATGGACGAGCTGCCCGCGGCCCGCCAGGCGATGGACGCCGCTCGCCGCGAGGTGCTGGCGCGCGCCTACGTGGAGCAGGCCGCGCAGAGCGTGGCGGCGCCCACCGACGCCGCCATGCACGCCTACTACGACGCCAACCCGGCGCTGTTCGCGCAGCGCCGCATCTACACGCTGCAGGAATACCTGGCCAAGGTTCCCGAGGACAAGGTGCCGGCGCTGCGCGCGCTGGTCGAGGGCGGCCGCCCGACGGTCGAGGCCGAGGCCTGGTTCAAGGCGCAGGGCGCGCCGTTCCGTGGCCAGCAGGGCACGCATCCGGCCGAACAGATCCCGCTCACCTCGCTCGCGACGCTGGCGGCCGTGCAGGACGGCCACGGCCTGGTGTCCGCCGCGGGCGGCCAGGTCCACGTCACCTACGTCACCGCCAGCGCGCAGCAGCCGGTCACCTTCGACAAGGCCAAGGCGGCGATCGGCCAGTTCCTCGCGGTGGAGGCGCGCCGCAAGGTGACCGAGTCCAACATGGCGGCGCTGCGCACCTCGGCCAGGATCGCCTACAGCGCGCCGTACCAGGCCCTGGCCGCCTCCGGCCCGGCGCTCGGCACGATCCGCGACATCGACGCCACCGCGCAGATCACGGCCGCCAGCGGCACCCACGTCACCTTGCCCGCGGTCAATGCGACCTCCGGCGTGCAGGTGAGCCTGCCGGCCACGCAGGGCGTGCGCGTCAGCCTGCCCTCAACACCCGCGTCGTCGGTGGAAGTGCGCTTGCCCGCCCTGCCGTCGACCGACGCGCCCAGGAAATAACCAGGACCCCGCCATGCTGAACCTCTTCCCGACGATCGTCGCCCGCCGTCTCCTGCGCATCGCGACGCTTGGACTGTCCCTGGCGCTGCTGGGCGCGCTGCCGCTGGCGCAGGCGCAGAACGCGGCGCCCAAGGCCGCGGCCGCCAGGCCCGTCGAGGCCGACCAGTCGCGCATCGGCGCCGGCGACACCATCCGCATCACCGTCTACCAGAGCCCCGACCTGAGCCTGGAGACCCGCGTCAACGAGAGCGGGGCCATCAGCTATCCGCTGCTGGGCCGGGTCCAGCTGGCCGGCCTCACGGTCAACGCGGCCGAGGCCTTCATCGCGGCCGAACTGAAGCGGCGCGACTTCGTCCGGGATCCGCAGGTCATCATCGTGGTCACCCAGGTGCGGGCCAACCAGGTCAACGTGCTGGGCCAGGTGGGCCGTCCGGGCCGCTATCCGCTGGACCTGGTGGGCATGCGCCTGACCGAGGTGATCGCGCTGGCGGGCGGCGTCGTGGCCGGCGCCGGTTCGGACACCGTGGTGCTGACCGGCCAGCGCGACGGCCACCCGTTCCGCCACGAGGTGGACCTGCCGCGCCTGTTCACGCCCGGCGGCAACACGGGCGACATCGTCGTCGCGCCCGGCGACACCGTCTGGGTTGACCGCGCGCCGCAGATCTACCTGTACGGCGAGATCCAGCACCCGGGCGTCATGCGCCTGGAGCGCGGCATGACCGTGATGCAGGCCGTGGCGGCGGGCGGCGGCGCGACGCCGCGCGGCACGCTCAAGGGCCTGAAGGTCACCCGCCGCGGGGCCGACGGCAAGATGCAGACCGTCGAGCCTTCGATGGAAGACGCTCTCAAGGACGGCGATGTCGTCTTCATTCGCGAGAGCCTGTTCTGACCGCCGGAGCCGAGTCATGAATTTCTCGCATTTCCTTGCCGTCCTCCGGGCGCGCTGGCTCAGCGCCGTCATCGTGTTCGGCTGCGTGCTGGCCGCCGCCATCCTGTACCTGGTGTTCACCACCCGCGTCTACACCGCCACCGCCTCGCTGCTGATCGACGCCAAGCCGGACCCGGTCAGCACGATGCTCTATGGCGGCGCCACGCCGGCGCTGATCAACACCCAGATCGAGATCCTGCGCAGCGACCGCGTCGCCCAGCGCGTGGTGCAGAACCTCAAGCTCACCGAGCTGGCGGACATGCGTTCGGCCTGGGCCTCGGCCAAGAGCGGCCTGACGATCCAGGAATGGCTGACCGACTTCATCGAGAGCGGACTCGACCCGAAGGTGAGCTCGCCCGGCAGCAACGTGATCAACATCGCCTACCACTCCGCCGACCCCCGCTTCGCGGCCACGGTGGCCAACGCCTACGTGCAGGCCTACCTCGAGACCTCCATCGAACTGCGCGTGGACCCGGCCAAGCAGTACAGCGGCTTCTTCACCGACCAGCAGAAGGACGCCCGCACGGCGCTCGAGACGGCGCAGAACAAGCTTTCTGCGTTCCAGAAGGAGAAGGGCATCATCGGCACCGATGACCGCTTCGACCTCGAGATGAGCCGCCTGACGGCGCTTACCCAGGAACTGGTGGCGATCCAGACGGCGCGCGTGGATGCGTCCACCCGCCAGGGCCAGGTCGGCAACGCCAGCCAGCTGTCCGAGGTGCTGTCCAACGGCACGGTCAGCGGCCTCAAGAACGACCTGTCGGCCGCCGAACTCCGGCTGCAGGAGCTGTCGTCGCGCTACGGCGAGAAGCATCCGCAGGTGCAGCAGGCCCGCGCGGCCGTCACCGAGCTCCGGAGCAAGCTGGCCCACGCCACGAGCGACGTGACCGGCGCGATCGGCGTGGACGCCCGCGTCAGCCATGCGCGCGAGGCCGAGATCCAGGCCGCCGTGGACGCCCAGCGCACGCGGGTGCTGGCGCTGAAGGAAACGCGCGACCAGGGTGCGGTGCTGCAGCGCGACGTCGACAACGCCCAGCGCTCGTACGACCTCGTCTACAACCGCGCCAGCCAGACCAACCTGGAGAGCCAGAACCGCCAGAGCAACGCCACGGTCATCAGCCAGGCCATCACGCCGTCCGCGCCGTCGTCGCCGAAGGTGGCCTCGGTGCTCGTGATGGGCTTCGTGGGGGCGCTGGTGCTGGGCATCGGCATGGCGCTGGTGCTCGAGCAGTTCGACAAGCGCATGCGCACCACGTCGGATGCGTTCGACTTCCTCGGCCTGCCCGTGATCGGCATCCTGCCGAGCCCGACCATGAACCGCCGCCTGAAGGGCCAGATGGCGATGATCCAGGACCGTGTCGTCTCCGGACGGCGGCTGGCGGCACCAGACAAAGGGCAAGCATGAACGGGAAGCTGGAAGGGCCGGATCTTTTCATCGGCGAAGGCCAGTCGCCCGAGGGCGGCGCCAAGACCAAGGCGATCGGCGAACTGATCCAGGACGCGCGCAACCTGTCGGCCGACGACCTCGACCGCATCGGGCGGTACCAGCGCGAGAACGACCTGCGCTTCGGCGAGGCGGCGATCGCGCTGGGGCTGGCCGACACCGAGGACGTGCTGCAGGCGCTGGCCCAGCAGTTCAAGTACGCCTACGCCGACGAGGAGACGCGCAAGTCGGCGCCCGAGCTCGTGATGCTGAACCAGCCGTTCGGCCACCAGGCCGAGGCCTTCCGCGCCATCCGCAGCCAGATCCTGATGCGCACGCAGCAGGAAAACAAGGGCCAGCGTCGCCCGCTGGCCGTGGTCAGCCCGGACAGCGGCGACGGCAAGACCTATTTCTGCGCCAACCTGGCGGTCGCGCTCGCGCAGCTCGGCGGCAAGGTGGTGGTCATCGACGCCGACATGCGCGGCGCGCGCATGGACCAGGTCTTCGGCGTGGCCGGCGGCGCCGGCCTGTCGGGCGTGCTGTCCGGCCGCGGCGGCAAGGGCGTTGTCAAGTCGGTGCCGGGCATTCCCAACCTGTACGTGATCCCGGTCGGCGTGCAGCCACCCAATCCGCTCGAGCTCGTCGAGGGCCCGTCGTTCGGCATGCTGCTGCGCGAGGTCTCGATCAAGTTCGACCACGTGATCGTCGACACGCCGGCGGCCTGCTTCGGCAGCGACGGGGTGGTGATCGCCTCGCGCTGCGGCTCGGCGCTGGTGATCACGCGCAAGGATGCCAACAAGGTGGCGCGATTGCAGGAGATGGTGAGCTCGCTCCAGGCCGGGCAGGTACGCCTGGCTGGCGTGATCATGAACGAACTGTGATCGCCGGATGAGCGCCTTCAGGAACCTGACCGCGCCGCGTACGGTGCCCTGGTGGATCTGCGTCGCCGGCCTCCTGGCGCTGTACGTGCCCACCGTCGTGGACCTGGTGCGCAACATCTGGTCGACCGAGGAGCAGAGCCAGGGGCCCATCGTGCTGGCGATCTGCGCCTGGCTGGTCTGGCGCGCCTGGGCGCGCATCGACGATCCCTCGACGAGCGCACCGCGCCCGGCGCTGGGCTGGCTGCTGGTCGCGATCGCGCTGCTGCTGTACGTGTTCGGCCGCTCGCAGCGCATCCTCAGCGCGCAGACCCTGTCGGTGGTCTTCATGCTGCCCGGCCTGCTGCTGCTGCTGCGCGGGCCCCGGCAGCTGCAGGCGGCGGCCTTCGCGCTGTTCTTCATGATCTTCCTGGTGCCGCTGCCTGCCACCATGGTCGACGCGGTCACGCAGCCGCTGAAGCTGGCGGTCTCGAGCGTGGCCACGTCCGTCCTGTTCACCGCCGGCTACCCGATCGCCCGCACGGGCGTGATCCTGCAGATCGGCCAGTACCAGCTGCTGGTGGCCGACGCCTGCGCCGGGCTGCACACCCTGTTCTCGCTCGAGGCGATGGGGCTGCTCTACCTGAACGTGGTGCGCCACTCCTCGCTGCTGCGCAACATCGCGCTGGCGATCCTGATCGTGCCGATCTCGTTCATGGCCAACGTGATCCGCGTCATGGTGCTGGCGCTGATCACCTACTACTTCGGCGACGAGGCGGGCCAGGGCTTCCTGCACGGCTTCGCCGGCATGGTGCTGTTCATGACGGCCCTGATGTTCATCATCGCCACCGACAGCGGCCTGCGCTGGCTGGCGGCGCGTGCCGGCGCGGGGTCCCGCCATGCATGACGCCCGTCTCACGCGGCGCGCCGCGATCGCCGCGGTGCTGATGGCCGCGGCCGCCGCCGGCGGCCAGGCCATGGTACCCACCCGGCGCATGGCGGCCTTGCGCGGGCCGTTCAGCCTGGCCGACATCGTGCCGTCGACCTTCGCCGGCTGGCAGGTCGACACCCGCGCGGTCAACGGCATCGTCAATCCGCAGACCGAGGCCTTGCTCAACAAGCTCTACAGCCAGATGCTGGACCGCGTCTACTTCGACGCCGACGGCCGCCGCATCATGCTGTCGATCGCCTACGGCGCCGACCAGGCCGACGACGACGTGCAGCTGCACTACCCGGAAGTCTGCTATCCGGCGCAAGGCTTTCGCGTCAAGAGCAACCGGGTCGACCAGGTGGTGCTGCCCGAGGGCGTGATCCACGTGCGCCGCCTCGAGACCGAGTTCAGCGACTCGCGCTTCGAGCCGGTCACCTACTGGACGATCATCGGCGACCAGCAGAGCCTGGGCGGCTGGGATCGCAAGCTCTCGGAGATCCGCCACGGACTGCGCGGCGAGATCGTCGACGGCCTGCTGTTTCGCGTCTCCAGCATCGACCGCGACTCGCAGCACGGCTTCGACGTGCAGCAGGCCTTCATCAGGGATATCGTGGCGGCGATGTCGCCGCAGGCGCGGCGGCAGCTCGCCGGGCTGGGCTGAGCGTTCGCGCCGGCGAGCAGCGCACGATGCAATGGCCCTGGCGACCGCAGGAAGCGAAGCGCCGCGCCCCAGAGACGATGGATGACAACTTGAAAACGATTCGAAGCGCTTGCAGTTGCCCGGTGAGGTCGCCTCGGCCCGGATGCCCCGCAGGCGCGGCGGCGCACGGCGCGCCGGAAAGGGTCGCATGAACGTCGTCTACGCGGTCAAGATCTTCGCGGCGCTCCTCCTCATCCTGGCGGTGCTGCGCCTGGTGGCCGGCCCGGGCCTGCGCCAGGTCATGTCGCCGCAGGATTGGCAAGGCGCCTGGCCGGTCGTCATCGGCACCCTCGTCGTCTCGTGCTTCTCGTGGCGCGTGCCGCTCTTCTTCGTGACGCTGAGCCTGTGGGCGATCCTCGCGCCGCGGTTCCTCGGCAAGTCCGGCGAGGGGCGCCTGCCGGCCTACGTCCTGCTCGCCTGCATCTGTCCGCAATTCTCGATGGAGCTCGAGGACATCGGCCCGCTGCGCGACGTCCTGCGCCTGGACGCGTTCCGCATCGTCGAGATCTTCATCCTGGTGCCCGCGGCCATCGGATTGCTCGCCCGCCGCGAGCGACCGAGCGCGCCCCCGTGGCTGATCGCCAGCGACCTGGCGACCAGCATCTACACCGCCTACTTCGCGTTGCAGCTGTTCGGCCACCTCAGCGGATCGGCCCTGGCGCGCGAGTCGCTGCAGATCGCGCTCGACACGCTGCTGCCCTACTACGTCCTCTCGCGCGGATGCGTGCAACCCGAGATGCGACGCCGCGTGCTGTCGATGATCCTCTTCGGCGCAACCTACGAATGCCTCGTCGCGACGGCCGAGGGCTTGTCGCGGCACGTGTTCTACGGCCAGTTGCAGTACCTGTACGGCATCCGGTGGAACATCATCGGCGCGCTGACGCGGGGGGACTGGGTGCGCGCGCAGGCCGCGATGCCGGGCCCGCTGGTGCTGGCCATGCTGGCCTTGTTCGCGCTCGGCGTCTGGTTCGTCCTGCGTCCTGCCGCGAAGTCCCGCCCCTACACGATCGTCGGCCTGATCCTGCTGGGCGGCATGCTCGCGACGTTCAGCCGGGGCCCGATCCTGGCGCTGCTGATCCTGGTCGTCGGCCTGGCTTGCCTGCGCTACATGTCGGCGCGCCGGTTCCTGCTTCTCAGCGCGGTGACCACCGTCATCGTCTCCGCGTCGTGGAACGCGGGCCTGGGCGACGCGGTGCTGGCGGCCATCAACTATGTCTCCGGCGTCGACAAGACGGCGGACTTCAATGTCCTGTATCGACAGGAACTGCTGCGGACCTCGATCGCCCTGATCGAGCAGAGCCCGTGGTGGGGCGTGCCGAACTACCTGGAGCACATGGGCAACCTGGTGCAGGGCGACGGGATCGTCGACCTCGTCAACACCTACCTGATCGTGACGCTTAACGTCGGGGTGGTCGGTCTCGCACTGTTCCTGACGCCGTTCCTGGTCGTGCTGACCCGGCTGTCTTCGAGCTTGCCCTCCGAGCCGTATGCACTGCGACGCGAGCGCCTGGTCTGGATACCGTTCACCCTGGCCATCATGGCCGCCGTCTTCACGGTGTCGCCCATCTCGATCATCCGTTCGCTGCTGGTGTGGATCGTCGCCCTGGCGCTGGCGGGGCTGCAGGATGGCCTGCCCGCGCGCCGTCGTGCCGGCCTGCCGATCGCGCCGTCGGCGCTCCTGAAGTCGTGACGCGATGACGGCGAGCGATGTCGTCGCGCCGGGCGGTGAGCCGGCCCAGGCGGGCGAGCTCCAGGTCAGCGTGCTCATGCCCATGCGCAATCCGGGCCGGTTCATCGAGGACGCGGTCGCCTCCGTCCTCGCCGAGGTCGGCACCCGGCTCGAACTGCTGGTCATCGACGACGGCTCCACCGACGGCAGCCGCGCGTACGTCGAGCAGCTGGCCGATCCCCGGGTGCGGATGGTCGACGGACCGCGAAGCGGCATCGCCGCCTGCATGAATCGGGGCCTCGAGCTCGCCCGCGGCGCGGTCGTGATGCGATGCGACTCGGATGACCTCTATCCGCCCGGACGCATCGCGGCGCAGGTCGAATTCCTGCAGGCGCATCCGGATTTCGTCGGCGTCTGCGGGCCGTTCACGATGACGGGGCCGGCCGGCGAGCATGTCGCAGCGCCGCGCATCGCGCCGTCGACGACCGGCGACGACGTGGCCGCGGATATCCTGGCCAACCGGCTGCGGACGCATCTTTGCGCCTTCGGGTTCCGCCGTTCGGCGTTGGGCCGGATCGGCCTGTTCCGCCCGTTCTTCCAGACGGCCGAGGACATCGATTTCCAGCTTCGGCTCGCCGCGGCGGGGCCGGTCGGATTTCTTCCGGCAAGTGCCTACGCCTATCGCTTGCACGACGCCTCCATCACGCATACCCAGGCGTCCGTCCTGCGCCAGTTCTTCGAGGCATCGGCCTACGGGATGGCGCGCGACCGCCTGGCCACCGGCTCCGATGCGTTGATGCGCGGGGAGACGATCGCGCTCCCCGAAGGCAAGGGAGGCGGGCAACGCGCCGACCGGTCGGCGCGCCAGATCTCGCAACTGCTCGTGGGCGAGGCCTGGAAAAGATTCCAGGCGGGCGACCGATCCGGTGCGCTGCGAACGGCCTGGCGCGCCGCGATGGCCAGTCCCGGGCATGTCGAGGCCTGGCGCTCGCTCCTGCTGGTGGGCATCAAGCCGAGACGCTGAACCAGGCGAGCCGCCGGACGACTCGCCTCTTGCGATCAGCCTTGGCGCGGCGGCACCGCGTCAGTTGAAGACGCTGGCCTTGACGGCGGTCGATTGCAGGATCGGCACGATGGTCCTGCCGAAGGCAGTCAGGTCGGCCGTCGACTTGAAGATGCCGCACTTCAAGGTCATGCTGAAGCCGTTGTCGTCGGAGCCGCAGTTGGGCAGGTTATTGTCGTCCCAGGACCACGGCATCCAGCCCCAGCCGTTGGCTTCGGCGGTCGCGATGATCTGTTCAGGCTTGACCATCGTCGGGCTCGGGCCGATGTTCTTGCCGGGGCCGAACTCGCCCAGGATCATGGGCAGGCCCGTGGCCTTCAGCTGTGCCATCGCGGTGGCGTAGTCCTGCATCCACGAGGCGGTGGCCGGGTAGTGGAAGCCGCCGTAGACGTGCACGTCGAACAGGATGTTCTTCTCGGGATCGGCGGCGAGCACGGCGGCGCCGTACTTGACGATGTCCTGCGCATCCTGGCCGCAGCCGCCGGAGTCGACGACCAGCGTGCCGGTGTAGCCGGCGGCCCGCATGCGGGCGATGGCCGTGATGTAGCTGTCGCGCCAGACGGTGCTGTTGGGCGGACCCCATTCGTTGGCGATGTTGATCAGGCCCTTGCTGTTGAGCGCCGTCCAGGTGGACGCCTGCGCGACCCAGGTGTCGACGATGGCGGTCAGCGTGGCGACGTCGGACTTGCAGGTGCCCGTCCAGTTGCCGGGGATCGGCACGATCTTGTTGGCCAGCATCTCCTTGGAGACGATGTCCCAGTTGTAGCTCGTCGGCTTGGCGAAGCTCAGCACGACGCGCTCGGTGTTGGCGCCGCTCAGGGGCAGGCCGGCCGGGCTGCCGTAGCTGTCCCAATGGTTGCGGTTGAGCCCGCGGATGCGGAACTCGCTGCCCGTGGCGTCGTACAGCTTGCTGCCGACCACGTAGAAGCCGGTGCCGGTGTTGCCGGCCGGGCGCGGCACGACGGGCGCCGTGGCGGTCGTGCCGATCGTGGGTGTCGGGGAAGCCTGCACGCCCAGCGGCTGGCCCTGGGACGGCGAGGTGTCGCCGGCGACGATCGTCGGGGTGGCGTCGCCGGTGCCCGCGGCACTGGCGTCCGGCGCGGCGGCGGGCACGGAGGTCGGACTGTCCGAGACGGCCGCCACTGCGGCCGTGTTGGTGGTCACGAAGGTATCGCCGGCGGCAACCCCGGTGGTGTCGGCGGTTGTGCCGGCGGTCGTCGACGCGGTCGCGTCCGCCGCACCGCCGCCACAGGCGGTGATGGCGGCGACGGTCATGGTCAGGACGATGCTGGTTGCCATGCGGGAGCGGGAGGTGCGGAGTGACATTGGATTGTGGTCTGAATCTGGGTGCGCTGCAGTCGCAGTTGCTGTTGCTGGCGCCTGGGGGCGGCCTTGCGGCGGATCCGTGGCGCGTCGGGCGGCGCGGCCGTATCGGGGCGGCCTTGTAACGGGATGTCTGTGAGTGGTCGGGCAGGCTGGGAGGCACTGGTGTGTCTCCGTGTCGCCTGCTCCCTTCATCGGCGCCGTCGGAATTCGATGAAGTGCCCGAAAGCGCGAGAAGCGCGGCATTCGGGCATTAGTTCGAGTGCGCCCGATCTTTCAACGCGAGCGTTGGCACCTTGTCCAGATCTCCCTTCGAATCCGGCGCTTCAAGCGCAGGCGGATGGTGCCGAGTGATTGGCCGCACGGACGTTCACGGACGTATCTCGATGTATCCGGTTCGCGCTGCGACGGGCCTCGCGTTCCGCGCCGGTCCGAGGCACCGAAACGGGCGCCCGCGGGCGCCGCTGCGGGCCGTCCGCACGGGGGTGATCCCGCAATCGCGCGCGTTCGCCGAAGATACGGGATGCCGTATCGCGCTCCCGCGCGAAACGAACCTCCGCCTTCAGCTTCCCGCTATCGTTTCGTTTCGAATCAGCGCAGCTTCGAACATCCGCGCGGAGCGTTCCCAGCTCGAGTCCTCGACGGTGCGCGCGGCGCCGTCCGACAGCGCGCGCCAGGCCGTCGCGTCGGCGCCCAGCACCCGCAGCACCGCGCGGGCCAGGCCCTCGACGTCGTCGACATCGGCCAGGCCGCCATTGACGCCTTCGACGATCGCCTCGGCCGGCCAGCCCGTGCGCGTGGAGACCACCGGCGTGCGGCAGGCCATGGCTTCCATGGCCATCAGGTTGAAGCCCTCGGTCTTGCTGCAGCACAGCCAGACGTCGCAACTCGCGTAGATGTCGCGCAGCGCGCTCTGGGCGGGCTGCAGCGTCAGGCGGATGTCGCCGACGCGGTCGCGGTACTTCACCGGCGCGAGCTCGCCGAGCGCGACCACCTCCAGGTCGGGCACCGCCCGGCGCACGACGGCGATCGCCGCCAGCGCGACGTCGAAGCTCTTGTTGTCGTTCTCGCTGAACAGCGTGCCCAGGCGCGGCCGGAGGTTGCGCGTGCGCGGCGGGGCGAAGAACAGCGTGCGATCCACGGCATTGGGGACCACGCTGCAGCCCTGCCGGTTGCCATCGCGCTCGATGGCGTCGGCCAGCCAGCGCGCGACGGCGATCTTGCGCATGTCCGAACGGTAGGTCGCGACCACGCGGTCGACCGGCTGGCCCTTGAACACCTCGTGGCCTTGCACGAAGTACACCTTGCGCCCCTTGGCGGCCCCCATCGGCGCGATGAACTCGGCCGTCTCCCACCAGGTCGCGACGATCACGTCGGCATCGGGCACGTCGGATTCGCGCACGCGCCGCGGCCGGTTCAGGATCTTCTTCGGCACGCCCGTTCCGTCCAGGTGCGACGGCCGCTGGGGTCGCGCCGGCAGCGCAGGCAGGCGCAGCTTCTGCAGCAGCCGGGCCAGGCGTCCCAGCGACCTGCCCGGCGCCGCGACGACCAGCACGTCATGCCCGAACGCCTGCAGGTACTTCGCGTAGATGGCGATGACGCGGATGCCGCCGGTCATGTTCAGCGGCGGGCATACAAAGGTGATTTTCATCGTGGCGGAGGAACGAGGGCGCGCGGGATTGCGTCGCCGGGCCGCGACCGGTCGGACGCGGCGCGCAGCGAGGCAAGCGGCGTTCCGCGCGGCGACCGGCCACGGCGGGCTATCGTATAGGATGCCGGGTGCACGAAGGGCGAGCGAGCCGCATCGCCGCCGCGCCGCCGGCGTTGCCCGGCTCGGCGTGCGACGCCACCATGGCGGCGAAATTGCCTGCGCTCCTCGCGCGGCGGCGGTCGCACCCCTTTCCTTCCAGATGGCGACGCGATGGCTCCCGAAACGACGACCTCCCCGAACGACCCTGGCGCGCCTGCACGCGGCGCGGGCGTCGGCATGGTCGTGATCGGGCGCAACGAGGGCGCGCGCCTGGTGCGCTGCCTGCAGGCGTGCGTGCGCGAGGGCGGCCCGGTGGTCTACGTCGACAGCGGATCCACCGACGGTTCGCCCGCGGCCGCGCGCGGCCTCGGGGCGACCGTGGTCGCGCTGGACATGGCGATCCCCTTCACCGCGGCGCGGGCCCGCAACGAAGGCTTCGCGACGCTGATGCGGCTGCATCCGGGCCTGGCGCGCGTGCAGTTCCTCGACGGCGATTGCGAGCTCGCGGCCGGCTGGCTCGCCGCGGCGAACGCCTGCTTCGACGACCATCCCGAAATTGCCGCAGTGTGCGGCCGGCGCCTGGAAAGATTTCCGGACGCGTCGCTCTACAACCGCCTGTGCGACATCGAATGGAACACTCCCGTCGGCGCGGCGCGCGCGTTCGGCGGTGACGTGCTGATCCGCGCGCCGGCCCTCGCCGCGGCCGGCGGCTACCGCGACGACCTGATCGCGGGCGAGGAGCCGGAACTGTGCGTGCGCCTGCGCGCCGCCGGCGGCACGATCTGGCGCCTGGGCCACGACATGACCTGGCACGACGCCGGGATGACGCGCTGGGCGCAGTGGTGGCGCCGCAACCTGCGTTCGGGCCACGCGTTCGCCGAAGGCGCGTGGCTGCACGGCGCGCCGCCGGAGCGCCACTTTGTCGCGGAGACCCGGCGCGCCGTCCTGTGGGGCCTGGTGCTGCCCCTCGCGCTGCTGCTGGCCACGGCCTGGTGGCGGCCGCTCGCCTGGTTGTGGCTCGCCTACCCGTTGCAGTGGCTGCGCGTGGCGTTGCGGCTGCGCCGCGCCGGCCAGCCGATCCCGTGGACCCAGTCCGCGTTCTTCCTCCAGGGGCGCTTCGCCGAGGCCGCGGGCGCGCTGCGATTCTGGTGGGGTCGCATGATGCAGCGCAGGAGTGCCCTCATTGAATACAAGTGAAACGAGCGCGCCGTGCGCGGGAGGAGGGCGATGAGCGGGCTGGCCATCGCCGCATGCACCGTGCTGGCGCTGGCGGCGCTGCCGCTGGCCCTGGTCGCTGGCGTCTTCGTGCTGCAGGTCGTCGCCGCGATCCTGCCGGCACGCGCGGCGCCGGCGCGCAGCCCGGCGCACCCCGTGCGTGCGCGCATCGCGGTGCTCGTGCCCGCCCACGACGAGGCCGGCGGCATCGCCCGCACGCTCGCCACGGTGCTGCCGCAGCTGCATGCCGCCGACCGCGTGCTGGTGGTGGCCGACAACTGCTCGGACGACACGGCGCCGATCGCGCGGGCCGCCGGCGCGCAGGTGGTCGAGCGCCACCACGAGACCGAGCGCGGCAAGGGGTTCGCCCTGGCCTTCGGCGTCGATGCCCTGCGGGCGGATCCGCCGGGGCTGGTGGTGATCCTGGACGCCGATTGCGACCTGGCGCCCGGCGCGCTCGACGCCCTGGCCGATTGCGTCCTCGCCAGCGACCGGCCGGCCCAGGCGCTGTACCTGATGACCGCGCCGGCCGATGCCCGGCTCCCGCGCCGCATCGCCCAGTTCGCCTGGCGCGTGCGCAACTGGGTGCGCCCGGCCGGCTGGCGGCGCCTGGGCCTGCCGTGCCAGCTCATGGGCGCCGGCATGGCCTTCACCTGGCCGATGCTGCGCGAGGCGCCGCTGGCCAACGCCTCGATCGTCGAGGACATGAAGCTGGGCATCGTCCTGGGGGCCGCGGGCCGCCCGCCGGTGTTCTGCCCGCGCGCGCTGGTCACCAGCGCGTTTCCCGAGAGCGCGGCCGGCACCGCCAGCCAGCGCACGCGCTGGGAGCACGGCCATCTGGAAATGATCCTGCGCGAGCTGCCGGGGCTGCTGGGCGCCGCCTGGCGCCGCCGCGACGGCCGGCTGCTGGGCATGGCCCTGGACCTGTGCGTGCCGCCGCTGGCACTGCTGAGCGCGCTGCTGGTGTCCGGGAGCGTCGCCGCAGGCCTGGTGTCGTGGTGGATCGGCAGCCCGGCACTGGGGCTGGCCTACGGATTGCTCCTGGCGGTCTTCGGGGTGGCCGTGCTGCTCGCCTGGTGGGCGCGCGGGCGCGACCTCGTGCGTTTCCTCGAGCTGCTGTCCATTCCCCTCTACATCGCCGCCAAGGTGCCGGTCTATGTCCGATTCGTCGTGCGCCGCGAGCGGCGCTGGGTGCGTACCGACCGCGATTCGCCCTGAACGCGGCCGCCGCCGCATGGCGGCGTCGCGGCCCCGCCCGCTCGCGCGCCGGCGCGCCGCCGCCCCGCGTCCGCCAGTGGCGGCATGGCAAAATGCCGGATGCGGCGGTGGGCACGGCGTCGACGATCCTTGCCGCGCCTGTCCGACGACCGAGCCTGCGAGTGCGCCCTTGAACAACACCTTCCGCAATCCAGCAGCATGCCCCTCGGCCGCTCCGGTTGCGCGACGACGGCCGGCGCACCATGGCTGAGCGCGCCTTGCAATGGCCGCGCCAGCCCCTGCTCAACGTGTGGGCCGACGACCTGACCATGGACGAGCTCCTGGCGCGCCTGGCGTCCAGCGGGGGCGTGGTCTTCACGGTCAATCCCGACCACCTGTACCACCTGCAGCACAACCCGGAGTTCGTGCGCGCCTACCGGTCGGCCGACATCATCACGGTCGACAGCCACTACGTGCGCCTGGCGCTGCGGCTGCTGGGCCGGCCGGTGGCCAATCGGCTGCCGGGCTCCGACATCGTGCCGGCGCTGTGCGCCCGCGGCGCGGCCGATCCCGCCATGCGCATCTTCCTGCTCGGCGCGCGGCCCGGCGTGGCCCAGGCCGCGCTCGAGTCCATGAATGCCCGGGCCGGCCGCGCGCTGGTGGTGGGGGCCCACGGGCCGTCGATGGCCTTCGTCGACGATGCGGCGGAGATCGACGCCGCACTGGCGCTGATCGAGGCCAGCGGCGCCAACGTGCTGCTCGTCGGCCTGGGCGCGCCCAAGCAGGAGATCTGGATCGCCAGCGTGCGCCATCGGCTGCCGCAGGTCCGGGTGATGATGGGCGTGGGGGCCACCATCGATTACGAAGCGGGCGCAGTCCGACGCGCGCCCGTGCTGCTGCGACGCCTCGGCCTGGAATGGACCTACCGGGTCGCGACCGAGCCGAAGCGCTACCTGATGCGCTACGTGCGAAGCTCGAAGTTCGTCTGGTGGATGCTGATGGACCGCCTCGGTCGCTACAAGGATCCGTTCGGCGGCGCTGCGGCGCCGCAGGCGCGATGAACCGACGCCGTCACCGCACGGCAGGAGAATGAATTGAACACCAGAATCCTGGCGAGCCTGTCGCCCTTGTGCCTTTGCCTGCTGGCCGGCCATGCCCGCGCCGCCCTGGAGCCGTTCTCGTTCGGCGCGAGCGAGACGGTGCAGCACCAGAGCAACCTGTACCACACCGACGATTCGACCCGGCGTTCGGACTGGATCTCGACGACCGAATTCAGCGCCGCACTCGACCAGGCGCTGGGTCGCGACAAGCTGCTGGCCTCGGCAGCCGTCGACCTCAATCGCTACAAGCATGCCCACAGCCTCAACGCCCTTGGATACCGGGCGGCGGCGGAGTTCGACTGGAACACGGTCGGCGACCTGTCGGGCACGCTCGGCGCCAATTCCGCCCGCCGCCAGTTCGTCTCCGGCCAGACGGCCGAGCTCGTTCCGGGCGCGACGGGCCAGACGGTGCGGTTCGTCGATGTGCGCAACCTGCAGACCGACAACCACGCCTTCGCCAGCCTGGCGCTCGGCGGCCCGTCGCGCTGGACCCTGTTCGGCGGCGCCGACGCCAACCAGCGCACGTTCTCGGACTCGGGTTTCCGGGCCAACGAGGAACGTCAGTGGTCGACCAACGCGGGCACGCGCTACGCCACCAGCCCCGACCTGTCGTTCGGCCTGGTCGGCACCTACGTGAACGGCGAGTATCCGCACGGCTCCACCAGCGTCGCGGACGCCCCGTCGCGGTTCAGCACCCGCTCCTTCAACGCGACGACCCGGTGGCAGGCCAGCGGCAACAGCGCCCTCGACGCCAGTGTCGGCTACACCGCGGAAGCCAACGACGCGCTGTCGGGCAAGCGCGACTTCGTCAACGGGTCGCTGAACTGGACCTGGAAGCCGCCGTCGCACTTCACGGTGGCCGTCGGGCTCAAGCGCAGCTCGGACGTCGATTCGTCGTCCACCGGCGCGAGCACGGGCGTGGTCAACGCCAACAACCTGAACGGCACGTCCATCAACAACGTCGCCCGGCTCGAGGTGACGTACGCGCTGACCGCCAAGATCAGCCTGGACGCCAGCGCCGCCTACACCCAGCGCAAGTATTCCGACGTCAAGCTGAGCGCCACCTCGAACGCGAGCGGCTCGACGCGCACCTCGAACTTCTACCTGTCCGCGCACTACCAGCCGACGCGCACGATCGACCTGAACTGCGGCGGCGGGCGCGAGACGCGCCGCACCGATGCCTCCTTGACGCAGACGGTCGGTGGCGTCGACGTCAGCCTCACGCCCGCCTACACGGACAACACGGTGCAGTGTGCCGCCTCGATCCGGTTCGACTGACTCGGCCCGGTTGCAGTACGCACGGAATCGACCGCCCGTCCGGGCGGCAGCGACCCCGCAGGAGACTCGATGAAAGTCCTCGTCACCGGCGCCGCCGGCTTCATCGGCATGCACGTGGTGCAGCGGCTGGCCGAACGCGGCGACGCCGTGGTCGGCATCGACAACCTGAACTCCTACTACGACCCGTCGCTCAAGCGGGCGCGGCTGGCCCAGCTGGCCGGGCTGGGCGCGTTCCGCTTCGAGACGCTGGACATCGCCGACGGCGCCGCGCTGGCCGCGTTGTTCGCGCGCGAGAAGTTCGACCGCGTGGTGCACCTGGCCGCGCAGGCCGGCGTGCGCCACTCGATCGACAACCCGCTGGCCTACGGCGACGCCAACCTGGCCGGCTTCCTCAACGTGCTCGAGGCCTGCCGCCACCACCCGGTGGCCCACCTGGTCTACGCGAGCAGTTCCAGCGTGTACGGCGGCAACGCGAAGATGCCGTTCTCGGAGGCCGACAGCGTCGACCATCCGGTGAGCCTGTATGCCGCCACCAAGAAGGCCAACGAGCTGATGGCGCATTCGTACAGCCACCTGTACGGCATCGCGACCACCGGCCTGCGCTTCTTCACCGTCTATGGACCGTGGGGCCGGCCCGACATGGCGTACTTCTCGTTCACGCGCGACATCCTCGACGGCAAGCCGATCACGGTGTTCAACGAGGGCCGGATGATGCGCGACTTCACCTATATCGACGACATCGTCGACGGCGTCGTCGCCGTGCTCGACAAGCCTGCGACGCCCGATCCGGCCTTCGACGCCCGCGCGCCGCACCCGGGCCGCTCGCGCGCGCCGTACCGCGTGTTCAACATCGGCAACCAGGATCCGGTGCAGCTGGGCGATTTCATCGCGGCCATCGAGCAGTCCCTGGGCGTGCAGGCGCGGCGCGAGTTCAAGCCGATGCAGCCCGGCGACGTGGTGGCCACGCATGCGGACGTGTCCGCGTTGCGCGAGTGGACGGGCGTCTCGCCGCACACGCCCCTGGCCGTCGGGATCGGCCGCTTCACCGACTGGTTCAAACGATACTACGGCCGTGCCTGAGCGGGCGCTGCAACGTCGCTTCGCCGCGGGGCGGGGCGACCTGGAAGGAAAGACATGATCCTCGTCACCGGCGGCGCCGGCTTCATCGGCAGCAATTTCGTCCTCGACTGGCTCGAGAACCACGACGAGCACGTGCTCAACCTCGACGCGCTCACCTATGCGGGCAATCGCGCGAACCTGGAGTCGCTGGAGGGCGATCCGCGCCACGTGTTCCAGCACGGCGACATCGGCGACCGCAACCTGGTCGACGCGATGCTGCGCAACCACCGGCCGCGCGCGATCGTCAACTTCGCGGCCGAGAGCCACGTCGACCGGTCCATCCTGGGCCCGGGCGCGTTCCTCAAGACCAACATCGAGGGCACCTTCAACCTGCTCGAGTCGGCGCGCAGCCACTACGCCACGCTGGAAGGCGACGACAAGTCGACGTTCCGCTTCCTGCACATCAGCACCGACGAGGTCTACGGCTCGCTGGCGGCCGATGCGGCGCCGTTCACGGAGACGCACGCCTACGAGCCCAACAGCCCGTACTCGGCGAGCAAGGCGGCCAGCGACCACCTGGTGCGCGCTTGGCACCACACCTACGGCCTGCCCACGCTCACCACGAACTGCTCGAACAACTACGGGCCGCTGCACTTCCCCGAGAAGCTGATCCCGCTGGTGATCGTCAACGCGCTGGCCGGCAAGCCGCTGCCCGTCTACGGCGACGGCCTGAACGTGCGCGACTGGCTCTACGTGAAGGATCACTGCTCGGCGATCCGCGCCGTGCTGGCCGAGGGCCGCGTCGGCCAGACCTACAACGTCGGCGGCGAGAACGAGAAGACCAACATCGAGATCGTGCGCGCCATCTGCGCGCTGCTCGACGAATTGCGCCCCGATCCGGCCGGCCCGCGCGAGCGCCTGATCACGTTCGTGCGCGATCGCCCCGGCCACGACCGGCGCTACGCGATCGATGCCGGCAAGCTGGCCAGCGAGCTCGGCTGGCGGCCGAAGGAGACCTTCGAGACCGGCCTGCGCAAGACGGTGGAGTGGTACCTCGCCAACGGCGAATGGGTGCAGGGCGTGCAGAGCGGCGCCTACCGCGACTGGGTCAGCACCCAGTACGCGAAGGCCTGAGCCCATGAGGATCCTGCTGCTGGGCTGCAACGGCCAGATCGGCTGGGAGCTGCAGCGCTCGCTGCAGCCGCTCGGCGAGGTGCTCGCGCTCGATTCCCGCTCCCGCGACCTCGCCGCCGACTTCTCCCGGCCCGCGGCGCTGGCGGCCACGGTGGCGGCCGTGCGGCCCGACCTGATCGTCAACGCGGCCGCGCACACCGCCGTCGACAAGGCGGAGTCCGAACCCGAACTGGCCCAGGCGATCAATGCCGACGCACCCGGCGTGCTGGCGCGCAGCGCCGCCGCGGCGGGCGCGTGGCTGGTGCACTACAGCACCGACTACGTGTTCGACGGCTCGGGCGACCAGCCGCGCGACGAGCAGGCGCCCACCGGGCCGCTGTCCGTCTACGGACGCACCAAGCTGGATGGCGAGGCCCAGATCCGTGCCAGCGGCTGCCATCACCTGATCCTGCGCACCAGCTGGGTCCACGCGGCGCGCGGCGGCAACTTCGCCCGGACGATGCTGCGGCTGGCGGCGACGAAGTCCGGGCTCGACGTCATCGACGACCAGATCGGCGCGCCCACCGGCGCCGACCTGCTGGCCGACCTCACCGCGCTGATGGCGCGTGCCGCCCGGGCGCAGCCCGAGCTGGGCGGCACCTACCACGCGGTGGCCGCCGGCGCGACCAGCTGGCATGGCTATGCCCGCCTGGTCATCGAGACCGCGCGCGAACGCGGCGTCGCGCTGGCGTTGCCGCCAGGCGCCCTGCGCCCCATTCCCACCAGCGCCTGGCCGACGCCCGCGGCGCGCCCGCTGAACTCCCGCCTGGACACCCGCAAGCTGCGCGAGCGCTTCGACGTGCACCTGCCGGGTTGGGAGTCGGGCGTGCGCCGCATGCTCGACGAGATCCTCCCCGCCTGAGGGCGACCATCGCAAGGACTTCCCCTTGAACCGCAAAGGCATCATCCTCGCCGGGGGCTCCGGCACCCGCCTGCACCCGGCCACGCTGGCCATCAGCAAGCAGCTGATCCCGGTGTACGACAAACCGATGATCTACTACCCGCTGAGCGTGCTGCTGCTGGCGGGCATCCGCGAGATCCTGGTCATCAGCACGCCGCAGGACACGCCGCGCTTCGAGCAGCTGCTGGGCGACGGCAGGCGCTGGGGCCTGGACCTGCAGTACGCCGTCCAGCCCAGCCCCGACGGCCTCGCCCAGGCCTTCCTGATCGGCGAGCGCTTCCTCGCCGGGGCGCCCAGCGCGCTGGTGCTGGGCGACAACATCTTCTACGGCCACGACCTGGGCAGCCGGCTGGCGAGCGCCAACGCGCGCGTCGACGGCGCCACCGTGTTCGCCTATCCGGTGACCGACCCCGAGCGCTACGGCGTGGTGGAGTTCGATGGCGCCGGCCGCGCGATCAGCCTCGAGGAAAAGCCGGCCAAGGCCAAGAGCCGCTACGCGGTCACCGGGCTGTACTTCTACGACGCCGACGTCGTCGCCCGAGCGAAGGCGCTCGCACCGAGCGCCCGCGGCGAGCTCGAGATCACCGACCTGAACCGCGGCTACCTCGAGGACGGACGCCTCGACGTGCAGATCCTGGGCCGCGGCGACGCCTGGCTGGACACCGGCACGCACGATTCGCTGCTGGAGGCCGGCCAGTTCGTCCACACGCTCGAGAAGCGCCAGGGCCTGAAGGTGTGCTGCCCGGAGGAGATCTGCTGGCGCCAGAAGTGGATCGACGACGCGCAGCTGGTCGCGCTGGCCGCGCCGCTGGCCAAGAGCGGCTACGGCCAGTACCTGCAGCGGCTGATCGCCGACCGCGTGTTCTGAGCGCCGCGCGAACCTCGTGCCGGCGCATCCCCCCGACTTCACCCGAGCCCCCGCCATGATCGTCGAGACCACCGCCATCGAGGGCGTCCTCGTGCTGCAGCCCAAGGTCTTCGGGGACGCGCGCGGCTTCTTCCTGGAGAGCTTCAACCAGGACGCCTTCGACGCCGCGGTCGGCCGGCACGTGGACTTCGTGCAGGACAACCATTCGCGTTCGGCGCGCGGCGTGCTGCGCGGCCTGCATTTCCAGCGCGGCGCCAAGGCGCAGGGCAAGCTGGTGCGGGTGGCCGCGGGCGCCGTCTTCGACGTGGCCGCCGACATCCGGCGCGACAGCCCCACCTTCGGCGCCTGGGTGGGCGTCGAGCTCAGCGGCGAGAACCACCGCCAGCTGTGGGTGCCGCCGGGCCTGGCGCACGGCTTCCTGGTGCTCACAGCCAGCGCCGATTTCCTCTACAAGACCACCGAGTTCTATTCCCCGGCCGACGAGGGGGCGGTGCGCTGGGACGACCCCGACCTGGCGATCGCGTGGCCGTCATTGGGCGTGGCGCCCACGCTGTCCGCCAAGGATGCCGCCGCCGGTGGTCTGAGGGACCTCCCCTAGGAAGGGATTTCGGCCTACAAGAACTGGGCGGTGGGGCTGCGACAATCGCCCACCAGGACTGTCACGTTCGCGCGGTAGCGTGGCGTTACGTTTCGACGACGGCCGGTGGGCCATTTCTTGCATCCGGTCGTCCGCCTACACACTGATCAAAGGAACTGCGATGGCGAAAGCCATGATTCTTGCCGCCGGCCAGGGCACCCGCGTGCGGCCGCTGACGAAGTACATGCCCAAGCCGATGATCCCCATCCTGGGCAAGCCGGTGCTGGAATACCTGATCGAGCATCTCGCGCGCTACGGCGTCAAGGAGATCATGATCAACGTGGCCTATTCCCACTGGAAGATCGAGAGCTACTTCGGCAACGGCAGCCGCTGGGGCGTCGAGATCGGCTATTCCTTCGAGGGCAAGCGCGACCACGGCGAGATCGTGCCGAATCCGAAGGGGTCGGCCGGTGGCATGCGCAAGATCCAGGATCACAGCGGGTTCTTCGACGAGACCACCATCGTGCTGTGCGGCGATGCGATCATCGACCTCGACATCGGCGCGGCGCTGCACGAGCACGCCAGCAAGAAGGCGCTCGCCAGCGTCGTCACGCTGGAAGTGCCGCTGGAAGAGGTCAAGAACTACGGCGTGGTCGTCAGCGATTCGCATGGCCGCATCACGCAGTTCCAGGAAAAGCCGTCGCCCGAGGAAGCCAAGTCGCGCATGGCCAGCACCGGCATCTACATCTTCGAGCCGCAGGCGCTCGACCTGATCCCGTCGGGCCAGGTGTTCGACATCGGCGGCCAGCTGTTCCCGCTGCTGGCGGAAAAGGGCCTGCCGTTCTACGCGCAGAGCCGCTGGTTCAACTGGATCGACATCGGCCGCGTCACCGACTACTGGGCGGTCTGCCAGCGGGTGCTGCGCGGCGAGGTGGCGCAGATGGACATGCCGGGCCGCGAGGTGCGTCCCGGGGTCTGGGTGGGGCTCAACACCAGCATCGATTTCGACAAGGTCGACATCTCCGGGCCGGTCTACATCGGTTCGTCGAGCGAGATCGAGCCGGGTGCCACCATCGTCGGCCCGGCGTGGCTGGGCAACGGCTGCGTGTTGCGCGAGGGCAGCAAGCTCATACGCAGCATCCTGTTCGACTACACGCGCCTGTCCAAGGGCGAGACGCTCGAAGATATGATCGTGTCGCCGCACTATTGCGTCGATCGGCACGGCAACACCACCTATCCCGGCGATGAGGGCAACGTCCTGCGCTGGGGCGACGCACGCGCCTGATTCGCTGCAAAGGCGGCCGCCGCGACACCCTGGCGTGGCGGGCGGCCCGCATCACCTACCGGAAGCGAACCCATGGCAGCGTCGATCTCCATCCAACCCGTCATCATGGCCGGCGGCAGCGGCACGCGCCTGTGGCCGCTGTCGCGCGCGGGTTTCCCGAAACAGTTCCTCTGCCTGGGCAGTGAGGACAGCCTGTTCCAGCAGGCCGTGGCCCGGCTCATGGGGCTGGCGAGCGCGGACATCGCCGTCGAGGCGCCGCTGATCGTCGGCAACGCCGAACACCGGTTCCTGGCGCTGGAGCAACTGCGCGAGAAGCGCGTCGAGCCGGCGGCGGTCATCCTCGAGCCGATCGGGCGCAACACCGCGCCGGCCCTGACGCTGGCGGCGCTGGCCGCGCGCGAGGGCGGGGCCGATCCGGTGCTGGTGGTGTCGCCGGCCGACCAGACCGTCACCGACGCGCCCGCCTTCACCGCGGCACTGCAGCGGGCGGTGCGCGGCGCCGCCGACGGCGCCATCGTGATCCTGGGCGTCACGCCCACCAGCCCCGAGACGGCCTACGGCTACATCCGCAGCACCACCGGCGAGGGCCTGCAGAAGGTGGCGCAGTTCGTCGAGAAGCCGGATGCGGCCACCGCCGCGCGCTACCTCGCCGAGGGCGGCTACACCTGGAACTCGGGCATGTTCGTGCTGCGCGCCTCGGTGTGGCTGGCGGCGCTGGCGCAGTTCCGGCCCGACATCCTCGCCGCCACGCAGGCGGCCTGGAGCGGGCGCACCCCCGACGAGCGCTTCATCCGCCCGACCCGCGAGGCGTTCCTCGCGGTGCCGTCGGAGTCGGTCGACTACGCCGTCATGGAACGCTGCCCCGGCAGCGCGTTCGACATCCGCATGGTGCCGCTGGACGCCGGCTGGAACGACCTCGGCGCCTGGGATGCCGTCTGGCAGGTCGCCGCCAAGGACGCCGCGGGCAACTCCGGCGTCGGCGACGTGATGTTCGAGGACAGCCGCAACACGCTGGTGCACGCCACCGGGCGCCTGGTGGCCACCCTCGGGCTCGACAACGTGGTCATCGTCGAGACCGCGGACGCCGTGCTCGTGGCCGACCGCGAGCGCAGCCAGGACGTCAAGAAGCTGGTCAGCCGGCTCGACAAGGACAGGCGCACCGAGCACGCGCTGCATCGCAAGGTGCATCGTCCCTGGGGCTGGTACGACAGCGTGGACGCCGGGCCGCGGTTCCAGGTCAAGCGCATCATGGTCAATCCTGGCGCCACGCTGAGCCTGCAGATGCACCACCATCGGGCCGAGCACTGGATCGTGGTGCAGGGCACCGCGGAAGTCACCTGCGGCGACCGCAAGACCATCCTCACGGAAAACCAGAGCACCTACATCCCGCTCGGCGAGACGCACCGGCTCGCCAATCCCGGCAAGCTGCCGCTCGAGATCATCGAAGTGCAGTCCGGTTCCTACCTCGGCGAGGACGACATCGTCCGCTTCGAGGATACGTATGGCCGTACCACCTGACATGGCGCGAACCTTGAAGATCCGTCCGGCGCCGTGCCTCGCCGGCCGCGGCGCGGGCTGACATGTTCGAAGAGCGCAGCGCCCGCAAGCAGTTCCTCAGTGCCCCGCCCTCGATCGGGAGCACGATCTCGTCGCTGCTCGAGCCGGTGGTGGCCGCCGGCATGCTGGGCGTCTGCCACGAGATCTACGGCTACCGCATGGACGGCGTCGCGATGGCGCTGGCGATCCTGCTGCTGGTGCTGATGTTCCCGGGCGTCAACCGCTTCGGGCGCACCGGCGTCGGCGTGGGCATCGACATCATCCTGTCGTGGACGTGGGTGCTGAGCGTGCTGGCGCTGCTGGGCTACGCCACCAACACGCTGGCGACGTTCGACCCCGACATGCTGGTGGCCTGGGCCATCGCCACGCCGCTGGTGCAGTGGGCGCTGGTGGCCATCGGCACCGCGGTGCAGCGCCACATGGCCTCGCTGCCCGACGCGCGCCGCCCGGCCGTGATCATCGGCGCCGGCCGCATGGGCCTGCGCGTGGCCCAGATGCTGCGCCTGCGCCAGGCGTTCGGCCACGACCTGCTGGGCTTCTTCGACGACCGCTCGGCCGACCGCGTCAACCTGCCCGACGACGTGGTGCTGGTGGGCCCGCTCAAGCAGCTGCCCGAGTTCATCGAGCAGCGCGGCGTCAAGGACGTCTTCATCACGCTGCCGCTGACCTCGCAGCCGCGCATCCAGTCGCTTCTGGAGTCGCTGCAGAACACCACGGCGTCGATCCACTTCGTGCCCGACATCTTCGGGGTCAGCGTGATCCAGGGCCGCCTCGAGGACATGGGGGGCGTGCCCGTCGTCGGCCTGCTGGTGACGCCGTTCACGGGCATCAACGGCTTCATCAAGCGCGGCAGCGACATCGTGCTCTCGCTGCTGATCCTGCTGCTGATCTCACCGCTGCTGGCCGTGCTGGCGATCGGCGTCAAGATCAGTTCGCCCGGCCCGGTGATCTTCCGCCAGCGCCGCACCGGCCTCGACGGCGAGATCATCGAGGTGTTCAAGTTCCGCTCGATGCGCACCACCGACGACGGCCCGGTGGTGGTGCAGGCCACGCGCGGCGACCCGCGCATCACGCCCTTCGGCGCCTTCATCCGTCGCACCTCGCTCGACGAGCTGCCGCAGTTCGTCAACGTGCTGCAGGGCCGCATGAGCATCGTCGGCCCGCGGCCGCACGCGGTCGCGCACAACGAGCAGTACCGCAAGCTGGTCAAGGCCTACATGGCCCGCCACAAGGTCAAGCCAGGCATCACCGGCTGGGCGCAGGTCAACGGCCTGCGCGGCGAGACCGACACGCTCGACAAGATGGCGGCCCGCATCGAATACGACCTCGAGTACCTGCGCAACTGGACGCTGGGCCTGGACCTGCTGATCATCGCGCGCAGCATCAAGGTCGTGTTCTTCGACCGCGGAGCCTATTGATCCGTCGCGCCGCCGGCCCGGTCCGCCGGGGCGGGCCGGCCGAATGCCAGGGCCTGGCGCCCCTTCCTGTCCGTCTCGCCGCCGCGCGCGGCCCGCTGCCTGAGCCTCCTGCATGACGACCACCGTCGCCACCGAATCATCCGCCCACGCCACCGTCCCGCCGGGGCCCGCCGCCGCCGCCGTGCCGGTGCATGTCGCCGTGGCCGCGACGTTCACGGCCGAGGGGCTGGAGGCGCCGCTGGCGTTCATGCTCGAGGCGGCCGGGCTGGCCGGCGAGATCGCGTTCGCGCCCTACCACCAGGTGTTCCAGGAACTCCTGGCGCCGGCCGGCGTGCTGTCGCGCCATGCCGGCGTGGCGGGCGTCGGCGTGGTGCTGCTGCGCCTCGAAGACTTCGTGCGCGACGCGGGCGCCGATGTCGACCGGTCCGCGGCGGTGACCCGCGTCGCCGGCGAGCTCGCGGACGCGTTCCGGCAGTTCGCCCAGCGCCCGGGGCCCGCGCTGCTGGTGTTCGTGCTGCGGGCCTCGCCGACGGTGGAGCCCGGGCTGGCGGCCGTCGTCGACGCCTGCTCGGCCGAGCTCGCCGCGGCGCTCGAGGCCCTGCCCGGCGTGGCGGTGTTCGGCGGCCAGGCCGTCGACGCGCTCTGCCCGACGACGCGCCACGATCCCGTGGCCGACCGGCTGGCCCACATCCCGTATTCCGACGACTGGTTCGGTGCGCTGGCGATCGTCGTCGCGCGCCAGGTCCACCTGCGCAAGGTGGCGGCGCACAAGGTGCTGGTGCTCGACTGCGACAACACGATCTGGCGCGGCGTCGTCGGCGAGGACGGGGTGGACGGCATCGGCCTGGACCCGGGCTTCCTGGCGGTGCAGGACTACGCTGTCGCCGCCGAGTCCCGCGGCGTGCTCGTGTGCCTGGCCAGCAAGAACGCCGAGGCCGACGTCCTGCGCGTGTTCGACGAGCGCCCGGACATGCACCTGGCCCGCCGCCACGTCGTCGCGCACCGGATCAACTGGGAGCCGAAGTCGACCAACGTGCGCGCGCTCGCGCACGAGCTCAACCTCGGGCTCGATGCCTTCGTCTTCCTCGACGACAACCCGGTCGAATGCGGCCTGATGCAGGAGACGCTGCCGGAGGTCGTCACGCTGCAGCTGCGCTCGCCGGACGGCGCGGCCGAACTGCTGGCCAACCTCTGGGCCTTCGACAAGGCGACCGTGACCGAGGAGGACCAGCGTCGCACCGAGATGTACCGCCAGAACGCCCGGCGCGACCAGCTCGAGTCGTCGACCGCCGACATCGGCGCCTTCCTGGCGACGCTGGAGCTGGCGATCGCCGTCGCGCCACCCACCGAGGCCGACTGGGCGCGTGTGTCGCAGCTGACCCAGCGTACCAACCAGTTCAACTTCACCACGCGGCGCCGCAGCGAGGCCGAGCTGCGTGCGCTGGGCGGCGACGCCACGGTGCAGGCGGTGCGCGTGAGCGACCGCTTCGGCGACTACGGCCTGGTCGGCGTGGTCGTCGCCACGGCATCGGCGGACGCGATCGAGGTCGACACCCTGCTGCTGAGCTGTCGCGTGCTGGGTCGCGGCGTGGAGCACGAGATGCTGGCCCGGCTCGGCCGACTCGCCCTCGAGCGGGGCAAGCCGCTGGTGCGGCTGCGCCTGGTGCGCACGCCGAAGAACGAGCCGGCGCTCGCGTTCGCCGACGCCGTCGTGGGCGAGTTCCGCCGCGCGGTCGACGACGGGGTCGTCTGGGAGGTGCCGGCCGAGCGCGCCGCCGCGATCGTCCACCGCGCCGGCGAGGACGCGCCCGCGGTCGTCGCGGCGCGCAAGGCCGACGCGGCCAAGGCGCCCCAGTCGGCGACCCCCGCGGTGCGCGGACGCTCGGCACGCTACGCGCGCCTGGCCACCGAGCTCACGACGGGGCCGGCCGTGATGCAGGCGTTGCGCGCCGCCACGCGCGCGGCCCGCGCGCCCGCGTCCGCCGGCGTGCAGCCGCGCACGGCCACCGAGCGCGCGCTGGTCGTGCTGTGGGAGGAACTGCTGGGGTTGTCGGGCGTCGGGATCGACGACGACTTCTTCGCCCTCGGCGGCACGTCGCTGCTGGCGGCGCGCATGGTCGCCGAGCTCGCGCACCGGCGCGGCGTCGCGCTGCCGCTGACCACCATCGTCGAGTCGCCCACCATCCGCCTTTTCGCTCTGCGGGTCGACCAGGGCGCGGTCGCGGCGCCCAGCGGCCTCGTCCCGCTGCGCCAGGCCGGCCCGCGCCGCCTGTTCCTGGTCCACGACGGCGACGGCGAGACGCTGCTGTACCGCAACCTCGCCAACCGCCTGCCCGCCTCGCTGGGCGTGTTCGGCATCCAGCCGGAGCGTCGCACCCGGGTTCCGCTGGCGCACCTGTCGATCGAGGAGATGGCCGCGGCCTACGTGCGCACGCTGCGCGCCGAGCAGCCCGAAGGCCCGTACCTGCTGGGCGGCATGTGCGCCGGCGGCCTGATCGCCTTCGAGATGGCGCGCCAGCTGCAGGCCGCCGGCGCCGCGGTCGAGCGCGTGCTGATGCTGGATTCGGCCACGCCGCAGGCCGGGCGGCGCGACGTCGCCACGGCGCAGCGCTCGTCGCGCCTGCGCGAGGCCGTCGCGGCGGCGCGGCGAGGTTGCGGCGTCCTCGGCGGCGCCGTCGCGGCGGCGGGCGTCGTCGCGCGCAAGGTGGCGGGCCTGGTGGCATGGGAGATCGGCCAGCGGCGCGAGCGCGCCCGCGACCGGCGGCGCCTGGCCACGCTGCGGCGCGTGCTCGCCGACGGCGGCGAGTGGCCGGCCGCGCTGCCGGGCCTCGACTTCCGGGCCATCTACAACGAGGCCGAGCACGCCTACCGGCCGCCGCCGTCGACCGTGCCGGCCGTGCTGGTGCGCGCCACCGAAGGCGCCGGCGACGACAGGCCCTACGTGCAGGTGTTCACCGATCCGACGCTGGGCTGGTCGGCGCTCGTTCCGGGGCTGGTCGTGCTCGACGTGCCGGGCGGCCACGCCAGCATGCTGCAGGAGCCGCAGGCGGCGGCGCTGGCCGCGGCGATCGCGCCGCACCTGGGCGGCGCGGCCGGCGGGAGGACGGCATGAGCGGCGGCGCGCGCACGGTGGGCGTCGTGATCGTCAGCTACAAGTCGGCGGCGCTGGCCGTGGACTGCCTGCGCTCCGTCGCGCTGGAACGCGAGCGCCTGGCCGGCGGCCTGCGCTGCGTCGTCATCGACAACGCGTCCGGCGACGCGCCGACCATCGCCGCGGCCATCGCGGCCGAGGGCTGGCAGGCGTGGGCGCGCGTGGTCGTCGCGCCGCGCAACGGCGGCTTCGCGTACGGCAACAACCTGGGCCTGCGCGAGCTCGAGCGCGACGGCCGCGTCGACTTCGTCCACCTGCTCAACCCCGACACCGTGCTGCACGCCGGCGCGATCGCGGCACTGGTCGACTTCCTGGCCGCGCACCCGCGCGCCGGCATCGTCGGCGGCACCTTCGAGAACGGCGACGGCAGCGAGTGGGCGATCGCGTTCCGCTTTCCTTCGCTGCTGGGCGAGATCGAGCAGGGGGTGCGGCTGGGCCTGGTCTCGAAGCTGCTGGCGGGCGCCTGCGTGCCGATGCCCATGGGGGCCGCGGCGGCCCCGGTGGACTGGGTGTCGGGCGCCTCGATGATGGTGCGGCGCGAGGTCTTCGCCCGCATCGGCGGACTCGACGAGTCCTTCTTCCTCTACTTCGAGGAGACCGAGTTCTGCCATCGCGCCAAGCGCGCCGGCTTCGAGGTCTGGTACGTGCCGGCGAGCCGGGTCGTCCACATCGCCGGGCAGAGCACCAAGGTCACCGAGCGCAACGTGGGGCCGCGCCGGCTGCCGGCGTACTGGTTCGATTCGCGGCGCCTGTTCTTCACGCTGGCGTACGGCCCGGGGTATGCCGCGACCGCCGATGCGCTCGCCCTGGCGGCCGGCGCGCTGGGCCTGGCCAAGGCGGCGCTGCTCGGCCGCCTGCGCGAGCACGTGCCCCATTTCCTGCGCGACCTGCTGGGCCACAGCGCGCTCGCGGGCCGCGGTGGCGCGGCGCGCTCCGGCCTGCCGCGCTTCGACTGATGCGAATCGGCCGCCCGGCGCGCGCCTCCCGGGCGCGCGCCGGCGGTCCGGTTCCAACCCGAGGATCCCGATGACGACCACTGCCACCGCCGACACCTACGCCGCCTTCCGCAAGGCGACCTACTTCCCGTCGCTCAACGGGATCCGGGCCATCTGCGCCCTGATGGTCATCAAGGTGCATGCCCAGTGGGCGATCGACGGCGAGCCGCGGATGATCGGGTGGGGCTTCCTGGGCGTCGACATGTTCTTCGTCATCAGCGGCTTCCTGATCGTCACGCTGCTGCTGCGCGAGCGCGACGCGGCGGGCCGCATCGACCTGAAGCAGTTCTACCTCCGGCGCACCCGGCGGATCTTCCCCATCTACTACCTGCTGGTGGGCTTCCTGTTCGTGCTGGCGGTGTCCACGTACGGCCACTCGCCCAAGACCTGGGATGCCTACAAGGGATCGTTCCTGGTGTTCCTCCTGTACCTGCAGGATTTCGTTCCCATCTTCCTCGGGGTGCTGTACCACACGTGGTCGCTGTCGATGGAAGAACAGTTCTACCTCGTCTGGCCCGGCATCGAGCGGTTCCTGCGCCGCGCCTGGATCGTGCCGGTCCTGCTGCTGCTGATCGTGGTCAACCAACTGTGCAACTTTGGACTCTTCGAGCATGCGCTGACCGCGCTCTACGGGCCCTCCGGGCCGCGGCGGCCAGTATTCCTCATCACCTTCACCCCGATCCTGCTGGGCGTGCTGGCGGCGCACGCGATGCACGATCCCCGCACCGGCCTGAGGCTGACGGCACTCCTGAAGAACCGCTGGGCGCCACCGCTGCTGATGGCGCTGGCGATGCTGGTCTGCGAGTACTCGAGCGGCCTGCGCGGCATCACGTACCCGATGGTCCACGTCCTGTTCTGCCTGGCGCTGCTGGCGATGGTCGTGAACCCGCAGGGCATCTTCGCCCGCACGCTGCAGTCCCGCGTGCTGGCCTGGCTGGGCTCCATCAGCTACGGCATCTACCTGTACCACACGATGATCATCTGGTTCATCGAGCGGGCGAGCGCGTCGCGCCACGTGCAGCTGGCGCCGTTCGCGCTGTTCGCGCTGGTCGCGATGCTGGCCATCGGGGTGGCCGCGCTCAGCTTCAAGTACTTCGAGACGCCGATCATGCGGCGACGCCACCGGCCGGCCGCGGCGCCGGCGCTGGCGGGCTCCGGCCCGGGCGCCTGAGCGCCGCCCGGGACGAACCTAGCCGATCAGGCCCAGCGACTTCAACTTCGCCACGATCAGGTCGGCGGCCTCCTCGGCCGTCTGCGTGTGGGTGTTGACCACCAGCTCCGGTGCCTCCGGCGCCTCGTAGGGCGAGCTGATGCCGGTGAAGTTGGCGATCTCGCCGCGGCGCGCCTTCTTGTACAGGCCCTTGACGTCGCGTTCCTCGGCCACCGCCAGCGGCGTGTTGACGTGGATCTCGATGAACTCGTCTTCGGCCATCTGGCCGCGCGCCATCGCGCGTTCCGAACGGAACGGCGAGATGAAGGCGGTCATCACGATCAGGCCGGCGTCCACCATCAGGCGTGCCACCTCGGCCACGCGGCGGATGTTCTCGACGCGGTCGGCCTCGGTGAACCCGAGATCCTTGTTCAGGCCGTGGCGCACGTTGTCGCCATCGAGCAGGTAGGTGTGGCGGCCCAGCGCGGCGAGCTTCTTCTCGACCAGGTTGGCGATCGTGGACTTGCCGGCACCCGACAGGCCGGTGAACCACAGCACGGCCGGGCGCTGGTGCTTGAGCTCCGAGCGCAGCGCCTTGTCGACGTCGACGTGCTGCGGGCGCAGGTTGTGCGAGCGGCGCAGCGCGAAGTTGAGCATGCCCGCGCCCACCGTGTTGTTGGTCATCCGGTTGATCAGGATGAAGCCGCCGGTGTCGTGGTTGGCCTTGTACGCGTCGAAGGCGATCTGGCGGTCCAGCGCCAGGTTGACGACGCCGATCTCGTTGACGCCCAGCTGCTTGGCGGCCAGGTGCTCCATCGTGTTGACGTTGATCTTGTACTTCGGCTCGGTGATGGAGGCGGTCACCGTCTGCGTGCCGATCTTCATCAGGTAGGGGCGGCCCGGCAGCATCGGCTCGTCGGTCATCCACACCAGCGAGGCCTCGAACTGGTCGGCCACCTCGGCCGGCGCCTCGGCCAGCGACAGCACGTCGCCGCGCGAGATGTCGATCTCGTCTTCCAGCGTCAACGTGATCGACTGGCCGGCCACCGCCAGCGGCAGGTCGCCGGCCATCGTGACGATGCGCGCGACCTTGCTCTCCTTGCCCGAGGGCTGGGCGATGACGCGGTCGCCGGGGCGGCTCATGCCGCTGGTGACCACGCCGGCGAAGCCGCGGAAATCGAGGTTGGGGCGGTTGACCCACTGGACCGGCATGCGGAAGGGCTCCTTCTGCAGCCGGGTCTCGTCGACCTCGCACGTTTCCAGGAAGCCCAGCAGCGTCGGGCCGTGGTACCAGGGCGTCTTGTCGCTGGCCACGATCATGTTGTCGCCCTTGAGGCCTGACAGCGGGATCGAGGTGATGTCGGCCAGGCCGATCTGGGCGGCGAACGCGCGGTACTCCTCGTCGATCCGGTCGAACACCTTCTGCGAGTAGTCCACCAGGTCCATCTTGTTGATGGCCAGCACCACCTTGCGGATGCCGATCAGGCTCACCAGGTAGCTGTGGCGGCGCGTCTGCGTCAGCACGCCCTTGCGCGCGTCGATCAGGATCACCGCGACGTCGGCGGTGGACGCGCCGGTGATCATGTTGCGCGTGTACTGCTCGTGGCCGGGGGTGTCGGCGACGATGAACTTGCGCAGGTCGGTGGAGAAGAAGCGGTAGGCGACGTCGATGGTGATGCCCTGCTCGCGCTCGGCGGCCAGGCCGTCGACGAGCAGCGCGAAGTCGATGTCGCCGCCCTGCGTGCCCCACTTGCGCGAGTCGCTCTCGATGGCCGCGAGCTGGTCCTCGAACAGCATCTTCGATTCGTACAGCAGGCGGCCGATCACGGTGGACTTGCCGTCGTCGACCGAGCCGCAGGTGATGAAGCGCAGCAGGCTCTTGCGCTCGTGCTGCTTGAGGTATTTCTCGATGTCCGTCGAGATCAGGTCAGAGGTATGTGCCATCAGAAATATCCTTCCTGCTTCTTCTTCTCCATGGAGGCCGCGGAGTCGTGGTCGATCATGCGGCCCTGGCGTTCGGACGTCCTGGTCAGCAGCATTTCCTGGATGACGTCCGGCAACGTCGCGGCCGTCGATTCCACCGCGCCCGACAGCGGGTAGCAGCCCAGCGTGCGGAAGCGCACGCTCTTCATCATCGGCACCTCGCCGGCCTTGAGCGGCATGCGGTCGTCGTCGACCATGATCAGGGTGCCGTCACGGTTGACCACCGGCCGCTCGGAGGCGAAGTACAGCGGCACGATGGGAATGTTCTCGAGGTAGATGTATTGCCAGATGTCGAGTTCGGTCCAGTTCGAGATCGGGAACACGCGGATCGATTCGCCCTTGTGCTTGCGGCCGTTGTACAGGCGCCAGAGCTCGGGGCGCTGGTTCTTCGGATCCCAGCGGTGCTGGGCCGAGCGGAACGAGAAGATGCGCTCCTTGGCGCGCGACTTTTCCTCGTCGCGGCGCGCCCCGCCGAAGGCGGCATCGAAGTTGTACTTGTCCAGCGCCTGCTTCAGGCCCTGTGTCTTCCACATGTCGGTGTGGATGGACGAGCCGTGGGTGAACGGGTTGATGCCCAGCTCGGCGGCTTCCGGGTTCTGGTAGACCAGCAGTTCCATGCCGGACTCCCTGGCCATGCGCTCGCGCAGCTCGTACATCGCGCGGAACTTCCACGTGGTGTCGACGTGCAGCAGCGGGAACGGCGGTGGCGACGGGTAGAACGCCTTGCGGGCCAGGTGCAGCATCACGGCCGAATCCTTGCCGATCGAATAGAGCATGACGGGGTTGTCGCTCTCGGCGACGACCTCGCGCATGATGTGGATGCTCTCGGCCTCCAGGCGCTGCAGGTGGGTGAGGTTCATGGAAGGGTCCGTTGTCGACGCCAGCGGCGTGATGAAGGGCCGTCCGGTCGCCGGAGGCGACGGGGCCAGGGCAGGGGAGGTGACGGCGGGGGGTTCTTGGAAAGGGTCGCCGGCCAGCGGCGGCGGGACGAGGGCCAGGATTTCGTCGGCCGGCGCCGCGCGGCGGGCGAGCGGAATCGGGCAGGCGAGCAGCTGCAGCCGCGGCTGCGCCGCGATCCAGTCGTTCAGCCGGGTGGCGCGACGCAGGTCCAGCCCGTGCAGCCACGCGACGACCGGGCTGGGCGTCTGCGTCTGCAACCGCGCGAGGAAGTCGACGTAGGCGTCCTGCAGGCCCAGCGAGGCCACGGGCAGCCAGGCGATCTGGCCGCGGGCGTCCACGGCCACCAGCAGGCCGCGCGCAGTGCCCACGGCCGCCGTGGCCGGGGCGGACAGTCCGCCGCACCACCAGGTGCGCGCGGTGCCGCCGCCGCGCCCGGGCGCCTGCTGCGCGCCCAGCCACTGCGCGTGGGCGGGCGAATGCCCGGTGGCGTCGCGCAGCGCGACCAGCGTCAGCCCCCAGCGCGCCAGGCAGCGTGCCACCGCGCGCGGATGCAGTTCCACGGCGAACAGCCGGCGGGCGACGTCGCGCACGGCGTCGGCCGACCAGAGCGCCGGGGGCAGTCCGGCCGCCTCCGGCAGGCCATACAGCGCCAGCAGGGCCAGCTCGGCCTCCTGGGCCTGCGTCAGCGTGCGGCCCGTGCCCTGCGGTCGCCCGCGCGCGCCCACGTCGACCGCGTGCCAGCCGCCCGCGGTGAAGGCGCGGAAGGCGCTGATGATGGTGGGCACGCTCAGGCCGGTCTCCGCCCGCACGCGGGTCAGGCTGTGGCCGTCCACGCGCAGCTGCACCGCGCGGCGGCGCTGGGCGTTGAGTTGCGACAAGTTGGCGGTGACGGCGGGCACGGACGGAGGGCGGTCGAAAAGGAATCGAGACACTAAAACATTTAGTGGCGCGATTTTGTCATAATCGAGCGCGATCCGCATACCCCTTATGAGCATCATGACCGCCGGCCCGTTGTCCCTCGAACCCCTTCTTGCCGCGCTGGTGCCGCTCATCCACGAGGCGGGCGCACTGGTGATGCGCGTCTACGCGACGGACTTCCAGGTGGAGATCAAGGGCGACCAATCGCCGGTCACGCTGGCCGACCAGTGCGCCGAGAAGGTCATCTTCGAGGGCTTGCACCGCATCGCGCCGGGGATCCCCGTGGTGGGCGAGGAGGCCGCCTCTGCAGGCGATATTCCGGATGTGAGCAATCGCTTCTGGCTCGTCGACCCGATCGATGGCACCAAGGAGTTCATCAGCCGCAACGGCGAGTTCACCGTCAACATTGCGCTGGTCGACCACGGCCTGCCCGTGCTTGGCCTGGTGCTGGCGCCGGCGCTCGGGCGGCTGTTCGGCGGCGCCGCCGGGCTGGGCGCCTGGGTCGAGGATCGCCAGGGTCGGCGCGCCATCGCGGTGCGTCCGGTGCCCGAGGCCGGGCTGACGGTGGTCGGCAGCCGCCATCACGGCGACGACGCGGCCGTCGAGGCCCTGCTGGCGGGCCGCCGCGTGGCCAGCCGGCGCACGGTCGGCTCGTCGCTGAAGCTGTGCCTGGTGGCCGAAGGGGCGGCCGACGTCTATCCGCGTTTCGGCCGCACGATGGAGTGGGACACCGCTGCCGGCGACGCCGTGCTGCGCGCTGCCGGCGGCGCGGTGCGCACGCTGGACGGCCGGGTGCTGGCCTACGGCAAGCCCGGCTTCGAGAACCCGGACTTCGCGGCCTGGGGCGCGCCGGCGGCGTGAGCCGGCCGCTGCACCGTCAGAAGCTCATGCCCCGCCAGGCGCCGAACTGGTAGACCCAGGCCGCCAGGGCGATCGAGATCAGGAACGGCAGGAAGTCGGTCTTCGGCTGGAACAGGCCCATGCGGGAGTAGACATAGGCGTTGACCGGATAGGTCGCGACCCCGTTGAGCGAGAGGCCGACGATCAGCCCGAGCGCGCCGCCCAGGGCGTGCCCGCCTGCCATCAGCGCGATCGTCGCGACCAGCTGGGCCACCAGCAGGACGATGCTGACGCGGGGCCGGTTGTTGGCCCACAGGACGCCGCCGTACGAGCTGCTCAGGAAGCCGGTGATGCTGCCGACGGCCATGATCTGCAGGAAGGCGCCCGCCCCGCGATAGCGGCTGTCGTAGATCAGGTTGACCAGCCGGTCGCCGAAGAGCGCGAAGACGACGGCCACGGCGCAGCCGGCCAGCAGCTGGATCCGGCGCGAGCGCTCGACCACCGCGGGGAAGTTCTGCGGACGCTCGCGCCAGACGGTCGCATAGGCCGGGAACAGCACCCGGCCGCTGACCGACTGGATGGCCGTCCACATCACCATGGTCAGCGTGGTCGCGATGACCATCAGGCCGATGGTCTTCGAATCCACCAGCGAGCCGTTGAGCAGGTTGCGACCTTCGCCGACGAGGTAGGTCAGTCCGCTCGACACCATCACCCACCCGCCGAAGCCCCAGACTTCCCGGACGGTCGATCGCTGCAGCGCGAAGCGGTTGGGCGTGCCGGCGATCAGCAGGTGCGTGGCGAGCGTCATCGCCAGCGCGGTCGCGATGTTGCCGGCCACCAGCGCCCACGGCGTCGGCGAGAGCCAGGCCCAGAGCCCCATCACCAGGATGCCCAGGACCTGCGTGCCGAGTTCGATCGACACGATCTTGCCGATCTCGATGTTGCGGTTGAGGACGACGATCTTGGTCGACGCGAACCCGCTGATCAGCGAGGCCAGGCCCAGGCCGGGGATGATCCACGCCAGCAGGGGCTGTCGATAGGCCGCGGCCGCGAAGGGCGCGACCAGCGCCATCAGCACGAAGATCGCCAGCCCCTTGAGCACCTGCAGGGTCCAGATCGTGTTCAGGAAGACGGGGTCGTGGCCGCGTTCGCTGCGGATGATGCTTTGCTGCAGGCCGACGTCCGACAGCATCTTCGCGCCGAGGATGATGGCCTGCGCGATCGCCATCAGGCCGAACGCCGCCGGATAGAGCAGGTGGGTCAGCCAGACGTTGCTGACCAGCCGCAGCCCCTGGCCGCCGAAGTTGCCCGCGATCGTCCAGCCGCTGCCCCGGACGACGCGCACCGCCAGGCTGGCGCCCTTGCCGTGGAGGACGTGGTGCAGCGTCGCGCGCGCCCGGGAAAATGCAGTGGTTTCCGACATCTGGAGAGGCAGCGTTCGACCCGGATCAAACGAGCGATGCTAACAGTGCGTGTGCTCGACCGCGGACGACGCGGCGCCCCGTGGCCGCGCGTTGCGGCGCAGGAACGAAAAAGCCCCGCGCGGCGGGGCTTCGGGGGCGAACGTGGCGCGGCGCGGGCTCAGGCGCGTGCCTTGCGGCGGCTCGCGAAACCCAGCGCGCCCAGGCCGGCCAGCAGCATCGCGAGCGGGGCAGGTTCCGGCACCGCCACGGCGCTGAACTGCACGACCGTCTGCACGCCGCTCGTCAGGTTGATCATGGCGCCGCTGCGGTACAGGTTGACCTCGTGCGTGCCGACGGCGAACAGCAGGCCGCCGTCGTCGAAGCCCGACGCGGCGTTGAACAGGTTGTCGTAGTAGTAGGCGCCATCGGCGCTGAGGAACTGGCCCGGCTCCGGGGTGTAGGGCGTCGCGGTGATCGGGATCAGGCTGATCGCGCCGCTCAGGCTGCCGTCCGAATAGGTGCCGGTGACCCATTCGACAGCGGTCGGCGTCGCGCCGTTGCCCACGGTCTCGAACGAGCCGCTGGCCGACACGCCGCCGCCCGAATAGGTGAAGTTCCAGACGGTGTCGGCGTGCGCCGGGGAGGCAGCCAGCGCAAGCGTCGTCGCAGCGGCGGCAAGCAGTCCTTGAATCCTGTTCATCGAAATCCCTCCTGCCGATGTCCGGCATGTCTGGTGGAGCGCGCGTCCGGCGCGACCCTGAGGGCACTGTATTGACAATCGGTTACGTACGGGAGAGGGGCGGCACGCGCGGAGCGCGGCCGCGCGTGAAGAAATCACGCAGATCGCCGTCGACGTCGACCCGCCGGGGCCGATAGACCTAGTCCCCGGCCGTCAGGCCGCCGCCTGCCCGCCTTCGAACGACGCGCCGAGGCGGCGTCGCGCGGCGTCCTCGTCCACGCCCACGGCGGCTGCCCAGGCGCGCAACTGGTCCTCGCCGATGCGCCCGACGTTGAAGTAGCTGGCCTGCGGGTGCGCGAGGTAGAAGCCCGAGACGCTGGCCGCCGGCGTCATCGCCAGGCTCTCGGTGAGCGCCATGCCGACTTCCTCGGCCTGCAGCGCGCGGAACATGTCGCGCTTGACGCCGTGTTCCGGGCAGGCCGGATAGCCGGGCGCCGGGCGGATGCCGCGGTACTTCTCGGCGACCAGCTCGTCGACCGACAGGTGCTCGTCGGCGGCGTAGCCCCACAGCTCGGTGCGCACGCGCTGGTGCAGGCGCTCCGCGAAGGCCTCGGCGAGACGGTCGGCGATCGCCTTGAGCATGATGGCCGAGTAGTCGTCGTGCGCGGCCTCGAACTCGGCCTCGCGCCGCTCCACGCCCAGGCCGGCGGTGACCGCGAACAGGCCGATCCAGTCCGGCTTCGTGCCCTTGGGCGCGATGTAGTCGGCCAGGGAGCGGTTGGGGCGCCGCACCTCGACGCCATCGGCGTCGGGAATCAGCGGGCGCTCGGTCTGCATGCGCAGCGGCGCCCAGCGCAGCAGCACCTCGGTGCGCGACTCGTCGGTGTAGACCTCGATGACGTCGTCGTCGACGGTGTTGGCCGGCCAGAAGCCCATCGTGCCGCTGGCCGTCAGCCAGCGGCCCTCGACCACCCGCCTGAGCATCGCCTGGCCGTCGGCGAACACCTTGGTCGCGGCCTCGCCGACGACCTCGTCGGCGAGGATCTTCGGGTAGGGTCCGGCCAGGTCCCAGGTCTGGAAGAACGGACCCCAGTCGATGCAGGCCGCGATCTCGGCGAGGTCGTACTGCCTGAACACGCGGCGGCCGATGAACTTGGGCGCCGGCGGCGTGTAGGCGTTCCAGTCCAGCGGCGTGCGGTTGGCGCGTGCCGCGGCCAGCGTCACCAGCGGCACCTGCTTGCGGTTGGCGTGCTGCTCGCGCACGCGGGCGTAGTCGGCCACCAGCTCCTCGCGGAACTGTTCGCCGCGGTCGTCGGACAGCAGGTCGGCGCACACGCCCACCGCGCGCGACGCGTCGGGCACGTAGACCACCGGGCCGTCGTAGAACGGCGCGATCTTGACAGCCGTGTGCACGCGGCTGGTGGTGGCCCCGCCGATCAGCAGCGGGATCTTGAGGGCGCGCAGGTCGGGGTCGCGCTGCAGCTCGGAGGCGACGTACTGCATCTCCTCCAGGCTGGGCGTGATCAGGCCCGACAGGCCGATGATGTCGGCGCCTTCGACCTTGGCGCGGTCGAGGATGTCCTTGCAGGACACCATCACGCCCATGTTGACGACCTCGAAGTTGTTGCACTGGAGGACGACGGTGACGATGTTCTTGCCGATGTCGTGCACGTCGCCCTTGACGGTGGCGATGACGATCTTGCCCTTGGAGCGCACGTCGTCGCCGGCGGCCTCCATGCGCAGCTTCTCTTCCTCGATGTAGGGCACCAGGTGGGCGACGGCGGACTTCATCACGCGCGCCGACTTCACCACCTGCGGCAGGAACATCTTGCCGGCGCCGAACAGATCGCCGACCACGTTCATGCCGGCCATCAGCGGCCCCTCGATCACGTGCAGCGGTCGCCCGCCCCTGGCCAGGATCGCGCGGTAGGCCTCCTCGGTGTCCTCGGCGATGAAATCGGTGATGCCCTGCACCAGTGCGTGCGACAGCCGCTGCTCCACCGTGCCGGCGCGCCAGGCCAGGCGCGCGGAGTCGTCGCGCACCGCGCCCTTGACGGCCTCGGCGGCGTCCAGCAGCCGCTCGGTGGGCGTCTTGGCCGCATCGGCCGCGCTTTCGGTGCCGTCGAGCCTGGGCCTGCGGTTGAGGACGACGTCCTCCACCAGTTCGCGCAGCACCGGGTCGAGGTTGTCGTAGACGCCCACCATGCCGGCGTTGACGATGCCCATGTCCATGCCGGCCTGGATCGCGTGGTACAGGAACACGGTGTGGATCGCCTCGCGCACCGGCTCGTTGCCGCGGAACGAGAAGCTGACGTTGGACACGCCGCCCGACACCTTCGCACCGGGCAGGTTCTGCTTGATCCAGCGCGTGGCGTTGATGAAGTCGACCGCGTAGTTGTCGTGCTCCTCGATGCCCGTGGCGATCGCGAAGATGTTCGGGTCGAAGATGATGTCCTCGGGCGGGAAGCCGACCTCGTCGACCAGGATGCGGTAGGCGCGTGCGCAGATCTCGGTCTTGCGCTCGAAGGTGTCGGCCTGGCCCTGTTCGTCGAACGCCATCACGACCGCCGCGGCGCCGTAGCGGCGCACCAGTCGGGCCTGGCGGCGGAACTCGTCCTCGCCTTCCTTCATCGAGATCGAGTTGACGATGCCCTTGCCCTGCAGGCACTTCAGGCCGGCCTCGATCACGCTCCACTTCGACGAGTCCACCATCACCGGCACGCGGGCGATCTCGGGCTCGCTGGCCACCAGGTTCAGGAAGCGCACCATCGCCGCCTGGCTGTCGAGCATCGCCTCGTCCATGTTGACGTCGATCACCTGGGCGCCGTTCTCCACCTGCTGGCGCGCCACGGCCAGGGCCTTCTCGAACTCGCCGGCCAGGATCATGCGCGCGAACGCCTTCGAGCCGGTGACGTTGGTGCGCTCGCCGATGTTGACGAACAGGTGCCCGGCGCCCAGCGTCACGGGCTCCAGCCCGGACAGCTTCATCGGCGGGGGGGTCGGGGCCGCGGCGTCGCCGACGGCGTTTTCAGGGGAGGACATGTCGCAAATTGTAGGTGGCTGTCCTCAAGGGCAGCCTTCGTATGGTCGATATGCCGGTTCTGACACTCTCTTTGGTTGCCATCCGTCCCATGAAGGTCGTCCCCCTGTCCGCCGAAGGCCTGCGCGTCGGCCGCCCCCTTCCGTTCTCCGTGCGAGACGGCGCGGGCGCGGTGCTTCTCGCCCGCGGCGCGTCCATCCAGACCGAAAAGCAGCTCGAGCTGCTGCGATCGCGCACCATCTTCATCGACATGGCCGAGATGGAGTCGGTGCAGCGCGCCTACGCGGGCCAGCTCGACCAGATGTTCCGCCAGGATGTCTCGCTCGGCCGCATCGCCGATGCCCGCCCGGACTACGAATCCCTGCCCCTGCCGGGCGTCGCCCGCCCGGCCGAGCGCCCGCTCGACTGGCCCAACCTGCAGATGCGCCTGCGCCTGCTGCTGGTCGATCCGCACGCCACCGACTGGATCGGCCGCCTGCGCGCGCTGCGCGACGACGCGCTGGCGCTGGCCGAGCGCAGCCAGGACCGCGCGCTGATGCGGCTGATGTTCGACGCCGGCAGCGAGTTCCAGGACTACAGCGCCAACCACAGCGTGTTCGTCTGCGTGCTCGCGTCGATGGCCTGCGCTCAGCTGCCCGGCTGGCAGCCGGCCTGGGCCGACGCCCTGACGCTCGCCGCGCTGACGATGAACATCGGCTTCACCCAGATGCAGGACGACCTCGCGCGCCAGGCCGGGCCGCTCAGCGACACCCAGCGCGCCACGGTGCAGGCCCACCCCGAACGCGCCGCCGAGCTGCTGGCCGCGATCGGCGTCGTCGATCCGATGTGGCTGTACGCCGTGCGCCACCACCACACCGCGCCGTCCGGGCCCATGTCCGGCCGCACGCCCGAGGAGACCATCGCGCGCTTGATCCGGCGCGCCGACCGCTATGCCGCCCGGCTGAGCCCGCGCAAGAGCCGCGCCGCCTCGTCGGCGACCGCGGCCGCGCAGGTGGCTTTGCTGGACGAGGGCGGCCACACCGACGAGGCCGGCCAGGCGTTGATCCGCACCCTGGGCGTCTACCCGCCGGGCGTGTGGGTGAAGCTGCAGTGCGGCGAGATCGCGATGGTGCTGCGGCGCACCCCCATCGCCAAGGCACCCATCGTGGCCAGCCTGGTCAGCCGCTCGGGCATGCCGCTGCAGGTGCCGGCGCTGCGCAACACGCGCCTGCCCGATTTCGCCGTCACCGGCGCGGTGCCGGCGGCGCAGGTGAAGGTGCGGCCCAACCTGGACGCGCTCGAGAAGCTGGCCTGATCGACCGGGTCGGCCGCCTGGCCCCCGTCGAGCTGGCGCGGGGCCGCCGAAAATCCAGGTGCGCGCTGCACGCTCGCCTCGACGAGAATGCGGGACGACATCGCCGCGCCCGAGCTTCGCGTGCGGCGGTCGGGGACCCCCATTGAACAGCCTGGAGCGCCGATGCCCTTCGCAACCACGAGCCCGCCGCGGCGCTACGAAGGCGTGCAGGTGCTGCGTGCGCTGGCGGTCGCGCTGGTCGTCCTGACGCACCTGAAATACGCGGGCGATTTCTCCGGCGTCTCCTGGATCCAGAGCCACGCCGGCTCCGCGGGCGTGGACATCTTCTTCGTGATCAGCGGCTTCGTGATCTGCGCCAGTGCCGAGAGCCTGGGCTTCAGCCCGTCGCGCTTCTTCGAGAATCGCCTCACCCGGATCGCGCCGCTGTACTGGCTGACCACGCTGCCCCTGCTGCTGTCGCTGGTGAAGAACGGGAAGACGCCGGCGCTGGGCAGCTTCGTCAATTCGTTCCTGTTCCTGCCGCTGGTCGATGTCGGCGGCCTGAGCGCCCCCATCAACCCGATGGGCTGGTCGCTGAGCTTCGAATTCTGGTTCTACACGCTGTTCGCCATCGCCCTGCTGGCGGCCGGCCGGCACGCCTGGCGCTGGGTGCTGGGAACCTTGCTCGCGGCGTCCCTGCTGGTCGGGCTCTTCTATCACGGCGACTGGATCTTTCCCCGCTTCGCCGCCAGCCCCCTGACCTGGGAATTCGCTGCCGGCATGCTGATCTACCGGTTCAGGGACCGCACCTCCCCGACCCTGGCCGGCGTCGCCGTGGTGGGCGTGGTCGTGCTGTCGGTCCTGGGCTGGATCGCCGGCCAGGACCACGACCCGTTCGGCGACTTCGTCGCGGACTACCTGGCCGGCGCCCGCCGCGCCGCGACCTGGGGGCTGCTCGGCGTCTGCCTCGTCATCCTGGTGGTCCATCGCGACCGCAGGGCGGGCGTGGCCTGGCCGAAGTTCCTGCTGCGCATGGGCGACTACTCGTATTCGCTCTACCTGATCCAGCCCTACGGCCTGTGGATCGCCGTCAAGCTCATGACCCGGACGAGCCTGCCGGCCTGGGCCACCGGGCTCGCCTTCGTGGTGTCGACGCTGGTGCTCGGGCCGCTGATGTCGATCGCCCTCGAGGGGCGCCTGACGGCCTGGACGAGGTGGGCGCTGAAGCGGGGCCGGGGCGAGCGTTCGCCACGGCCCGCGAGCCTGCCGGAGCCCCCCGCGACGCGCGTTGCCGCCGACGCCGCACCGGCACACCCCGATCGGACCTGAGCGCCCGTCGAGCGCCCGGCGACCGGCCGGCTAGGCAGCCGCAGCCGCCAGCAGCGGCGAGAACAGCGGGTCGCGCAGCCCGCGCGGGCGGTACGCGCCCACGCGGCGCGCGATGGCCGCGATGTGCTCGGGCGTCGTGCCGCAGCAGCCGCCGGCCAGGTTCAGGAAGCCGGCCTGGGCGAATTCCTCCATCAGCGCGCCGGTGACCTCGGGGGTCTCGTCGAAGCCGGTGTCGCTCATCGGGTTGGGCAGGCCGGCGTTCGGGTAGCAGCTGACGTAGGTGTCGCCGGCGGCCTTGGCCAGCTCCTCGATGTAGGGGCGCATCAGCGCGGCGCCGAGCGCGCAGTTCAGGCCGACGGCGATCGGCCGCGCGTGGCGCACCGAGTGCCAGAACGCGGTGACGGTCTGGCCCGACAGGATGCGGCCCGACGCGTCGGTCACGGTGCCGGAGATGATCACGGGCAGGCGGATGCCGGTCTCGTCCATCAGCTCGTCGAGCGCGAAGATGGCGGCCTTGGCGTTGAGGGTGTCGAAGATGGTCTCGACCAGGAACAGGTCGGTGCCGCCCTCGACCAGGCCTTCGGCCTGCTCCCGGTAGGCGGCCCGCAGCTCGTCGAAGCTGGTGTTGCGCGCGCCGGGGTCGTTGACGTCGGGGCTGATGCTGGCGGTGCGCGGCGTCGGGCCCAGCGCGCCGGCGACGAAGCGCGGCTTGTCGGGCGTGGCGTACTGGTCGGCGCATTCGCGGGCGATGCGGGCGGCGGCGACGTTCATCTCGCGGGCCAGGTGGCCCAGGCCGTAGTCGTCCTGCGCCACGCTGGTGGCGCCGAAGGTGTTGGTCTCGATGATGTCGGCGCCGGCGGCGAGGTACTGCCCGTGGATCTCGCGCAGCACCTCGGGCTTGACGAGCTGCAGCATCTCGTTGTTGCCCTTGATGTCCTTGGGGTGATCCCGGAAGCGGTCGCCGCGGTAGTCCTCCTCCTGCAGCTTGTAGCGCTGGATCATCGTGCCCATCGCGCCGTCGATGATGACGATGCGCTGGCGCAGCAGCTCGGGCAGGCGCGCGCCGCGGGTGAAGGCGATGGAGGGCTTGGACATGCCCGAATTATTGCAGGACGTCGATGACCGTGTCGGGCCCGTCGGGCGAATAGAGAGAGTCGCGGAAGTCGTCGCGGCCGGACGTGGCGTCCGGGGCGGTGTGGGAGACGGTCCGGGCCTCGCCCATCGCCCACAGCGTCAGCAGGCGCGCGGCCATCGGACGGGCGAACAGGTAGCCCTGCAATTCGTCGCACTCCAGCGTGAGCAGGATGTCGCGCTGGCGCGCCGTCTCCACGCCCTCGGCCACCACGTGCAGCCCCAGCGCGTGGGCCAGCTTGATGACGGCGTCGACCACCGCCAGCGCGTCCTGGCTGCTGCCCAGGTCCTGCACGAAGCTCTGGTCGATCTTGAGCTGGCGCGCCGGCAGCTTGCGCAGGTAGGCGAGGCTGGAGTAGCCGGTGCCGAAGTCGTCGATGGACAGGCTGACGCCGACGGCGGCGAGCTGCGAGAACGCGCGCATCGTCTCCTGCGTGTCCTCCATCGCCACCGATTCGGTGATCTCGAACGTGAGCAGCGCCGGGTCGACGCGGAAGTGGTCGACGGCGATGCGCACGCGCTGCACCAGGTCCTCCTGGCGCAGCTGGTGCACCGACAGGTTCACGGCCACGCGCATGCGCAGGCCCTGCTTCTTCCACTCGCTCATCTGGCGGCAGGCCTCGTCGATCACCCAGTTGCCGATGGTGCCGATCAGCCCGAAGCGCTCGGCCACGGGGATGAACAGGTTCGGCGGCACGAAGCCGCGCACCGCGTGCTGCCAGCGCAGCAGCGCCTCGACGCCGGTGATCTGGCCGGACTTGGCGTGGATCTTGGGCTGGTAGTACAGCTGCAGCTCGTGGCGCTCGATCGCGTGGCGCAGGTCGTTCTGCAGCGCCAGCTGCTCGCGCGCGTCGAGCTCCATGCGCGGCTCGAAGAACGTGTAGGTGGAGCCGCCGGCGCGCTTGGCGGCGTACATCGCGGCGTCGGCGTTGGCGATCAACTTGGCATGGTGCCCGTGTTCGGGGTACAGCACGATGCCGATCGACGCCGACAGGTTGACGACGACGTCGTTGGGCAGCGTCAGCGGCTCGGTCAGCGCCTCCAGCACGCGCTGCGCGATCGCGGCGGCCACGGCCTCGTGGCCCGGCCGCAGCGTCATCAGCAGGAATTCGTCGCCGCCGACGCGGGCGACGGTGTCCTCCGGGCGCGCGATCGATTGCAGGCGGCGGCCGATCTCGCGCAGCACCGTGTCGCCGGCGACGTGGCCGAACGAATCGTTGACCGGCTTGAAGCCGTCGAGGTCGATGAACATGACGGCCAGCGCGCACGGCTGCGGCTCGCGACCGACCGCGGCCAGCGCCGCCGCCATGCGCTCCTCGAACATCAGCCGATTGGGCATGCGCGTGAGCGGGTCGGAATGGGCCAGCTCGCGCAGGCGCGTGTTGGCGTCGTTGAGCGAGGTGGCCAGCTGGCGGTTGCGGGTGTGCGCGTGGGTGTCGAGCCAGGACGCGAACAGGCTCACGGCCACCAGCACCGCCGACAAGCCGCTCAGCAGTACCAGCGTGCCCGCGCCCAGCGCCCAGTGGCCGGGCACCGCATCGACGGCCTCGACCGGCGGGACCGGCAGGCGCAGGGCGCCCAACGCCAGCAGCAGCGCGCCCGCATGGCAGGCGCCCAGCGTGGCCGCGCACAGCCACAGGCGCGCCAGCACCTGGCCGGCATCGCGCCAGCGCCGTCCGAACACGAGCCACAGCGCAGTGGCGCAGCCGGCCGCCTCGAGCGCGGCCGACACCGCCACGGCGGGCAGGCCGTGGAACGGGGCCGCCGTGGCGCTGCCCCCGCTGGGCGCGCGGCGGGCGATCTCGAACATCGCCGTCCAGCCGGCCGCGAAGATCGCCGTGTGGACGGCGCAGCGCAGGCTCTCGGGCCAGTCGAGGCGGGCGACAAGGTGCAGCGCGCTGACGATCACGGCCGCCGCGATCGCCAGGCCGGCGAGCGCCAGCGGCTCGAATTGCATCAGCGGCGCGGACGAGGCCAGCGCCGACAGTCCGAGCGCCCAGGTGCTCCACAGGCCGCCGCCGACGCAGCACACGCTGGCGAACCACCAGACGACCACGGTCAGGCGATCGCGCGAGCGCATGCGTCGCAGCGAGCATCCGAGCAACGCGAACGTCAGCACGCCGAGCAACGCCATCGGGGCGCACAGCGGCCAGGCCAGGGAAGCAGACACGAGGGGTTCCGACAAGAGGCCGGGTTGCGCCGGAAGGCGACTCCCGGCACGTTCCCGGCGGGAAGGCATGGCCTTCTGTTTCGGAGCACCGCGGCCAAACCTTAGCGTCGGCCTCGCATTTCGCTGCGTTCATGCGGGCGCCGCGAACAAATGCGCGTCGCGGTGCCGGGCGGATGGCAAGCCGGACCGGCGGCTCGTCGGGCGGCCCCTCGGTGGCCCCGGGCCACCGGAGACGGCCGGCGCCGGCGTCAGTGCAGGATCAGCGGCTGCTGCGGCAGTCCGGTGTAGCGGCCGATGAATTCCTCGACCTGGTCCTGCGTCGGCTCGTTGCGAGCGAGCTCCTCCACGCCTTCGCGGAAGTGCTGGGCCATCGCCCCTTCGAGGTAGATCTCCTTGCGGGCGAACTTGTCGACGATCTCGTAGCCGCCGCGCGACAGCGGGGTGTCGCTGGCCTCGAGGGTGTCGCCCGCGGCGCGCGCGACCGGCACGTCGAGCTCGACCACGACGAAGTTGTCGGAGTTGTAGACCATGGTGGGCATGACGGCTTCCTTGTGGGTTCGAATTCCAGTTGAAGGCGGACGGTCGGGTTTCAAGAGCGGCGCTGCCACAGCGACAGCGACCAGGCCGAGGGCGGCGTGCTCATGCGCAGCCCGGCGGGCAGGTGGTGCAGCGCGGGCGACAGCCACGCCTCGACCCGCAGGTCGTAGGGTCGCTCGGCAGCACGCAAGACATGAAGCAAGGCCGGGGCCTGTCCGGGCACCGCTGACGTATCGTTACCTTCCTGCGGGAGCTCCGGCGGCGGCGCGCCGGGGGGCAGCACGCGGAACGTCCAGCGTTCGAGTTCGCCGCGCAGGCCCGCCACCTGCAGTTCCCAGGCGGCGGCGCGACGTCCGCGGTGCGCGTCGGCCTCGGCGATGGCGGCCAGCTGGGCGATCCAGCTCCAGCGATCCTGCGCGCCTGGGGCGATGGCCGGTGCACCGGACGCCCCGGAAAAGCGCACGCGCCCACCTTCGCGGTCGAAGCTGAGGGCGTGCCGGTCGCGCCCGCGCTCGCGCTCGACCAGGCGCAGCGGCGCCACGCCGGCAGCGTCGAAGCCGCCGGTGCTCTGCCACTCCCGCGGCGGCCGGTCGGCCAGGGCGGTGGCCAGCCGCAGTGAGAACGTGCCGGCGTCGCGGCGCCATTCGAGCTCCGCGTCGCCGGTGGCCGGCAGCGCCGTGCCGCCCTGCACCAGCGTGTAGCGCAGGGTGGCGGAAGGCGGCGGTCGGGTCGGGTAGGCCGGCCACGCCCGGGCGTGGGCCGG